>UMFK01030030.1_pt1 | contig 49127 bp, 42 predicted proteins | sample 1964981 | NCBI WGS metagenome assembly UMFK01 (sample SAMEA4836043, study PRJEB28245) | human gut metagenome | biome: gut microbiome; material: fecal sample | place: Denmark | collected 2008
TGTAAAAGAACGCGTTTGCGTTCTTTTTTTTATGTAATTTTATTACAAAAATAGTGGTTTAATTGTGCAGTATCTGTGGATTGATTGTGAAATGTGCACAATCAAAATATGTTATTATTGTAAATATCGGTGAAATTACATAAAACATCTTGAAAAATCAAATACAATATGCTATTTTAAATACACCATTACAAATACTTTTTACAAGATTATTTTTTTTCATATCGAATTCATCAATTATTTTAATTATAGGTGAATTCTCCCTCCTTTCATCATAGCATAAGCAGCTATGAATTTTGCCCCTTATGAGAGAACGGCTCATAAGGGGATTTTTTTATGTAATAGGAAATTCTATTAGAATTTCCTATTACATAAAAGGCACTATGTGCCGATGATGAGCACTCGCACGAAGAAGTAGTTTGCCGCAAGCGACCGTGCTCGGCACAGTAATGTGCTTTGCACATTCCTTTTATTTATAAAATGGTAATACTTTGCATCTTGACATAATGCGTGATATTAAGATAAATTATAATTAAGTTTAATAACACTAACTGCAATTAGAGAGGACGTATCGATGATAAAGAAACAATTAATTCAGACAATACCTGAGAGTAAAAAATATATAGCAGGAAATGTCATATTCCAATGGCTGGCTCTGGTTTCTAATATTGTGCTTATGACGATAATAACAACATTTATTGCGGGCCTTATAGACGGTGGCAGTGGAATAGGAAAATATAATTTTTCTAGTATGGCAGCTATGGTGATAAGCCTTATAGTATGCGTTATTGTAAGGGCAGTTTGTAATATTGGTTCATCAAAGATGAGCTATCTGTCATCTAAGACAGTAAAGAGAAATTTAAGACAGATGATATATGAAAAGCTTCTTCGTATGGGAGCATCATATAATGAGAAGGTTAAGACATCAGAACTTGTACAGGTTACAGTTGAAGGTGTAGACCAGCTTGAAACATATTTTGGAGCATATATGCCCCAGTTTTTTTATGCTATGCTTGCACCGCTTACATTATTTGTTTGCATATGCACTATAAATGTGGTTTCGGCAGTAGTTCTGCTTATATGCGTACCGCTTATACCAATATCAATTGCATTTGTGCAGACCTGGGCCAAGAAGCTTTTATCTAAATACTGGTCACAATATACAGCTCTTGGCGACACATTTTTGGAAAATCTTGAAGGGCTTACAACTTTAAAGATATATCAGGCAGATGATTATAAGAACATACAGATGAACGAGGAGTCAGAAAAGTTCAGAAAGATAACAATGAAAGTGCTTACAATGCAGCTTAATTCTATTACAATAATGGATTTTGTTGCATATGGAGGAGCAGCTCTTGGAATTATTCTTTCTGTGACGCAGTTTAGTGATGGTAATATTAATCTGGCAGGCTGTCTTCTGATTATACTTTTATCAGCGGATTTTTTTATTCCAATGCGACAGCTTGGCTCATTCTTTCATATAGCTATGAATGGAATGGCGGCAAGTGATAAGATATTTAATTTTCTTGCACTTGAGGAAGAGGATAAAGGAAGCAATGAGTTTCCGGCCAATGAAAATATAGAATTAAAAAATGTACATTTTTCGTATGAGAAAGACAGGGAAATTCTTAAAGGTGTTGATATGACATTTTCTGATAAGAGCTTTACAGCGATTGTCGGTGAGAGCGGCTGTGGTAAATCAACGCTTGCAGGAATACTTATGCACCGCAATAAGGGTTATATAGGAGATATCAGGATTGGAAGTGAGAAGCTTTCTGATATAAGCGAGGCTTCACTAATGCAAAATGTTACATATATAAGCCATCAGAGCTATCTGTTTAAAGGTACGATAAGGGATAACCTTATTGTTGCTTATCCGGAAGCGACAGATGAGCATATGTTAGATGTTCTTAAAAGAGTTAATCTATATGACTTTGTTATGTCTGAGGGCGGACTTGATATGAAGCTTAATGAACAGGCTTCTAATCTTTCGGGTGGACAAAGGCAAAGACTTGCACTTGCAAGGGCACTTATGCATGACAGAAATATATATATATTTGATGAGGCAACTTCTAACATTGATATGGAGAGCGAAGACGATATTATGAGAGAGGTGCTTAATCTTGCAAAGACTAAAACGGTGATTCTTATATCTCACAGACTTGCTAATGTAGTTAATGCAGACAATATATATGTGCTTGAAGCTGGCAGAGTTGCAGAGGCTGGAAAGCATAATGAGCTTTTAGCAAAAAATGGAGTATATTCAAGATTATGGAATGTACAGTATGAGCTTGAGAATTACGGTTTTAAAGATAATGTTGAAAAAAGAACATCAGGAAATGAGGCATAAATATGGGTAAGGTGGATAATAATAAGCATATTGTTAATAGTTCAGACGGAAAATCCGGACGTAGTGGATTAAATGTAATGTTAAGGCTTATAGGTCTTGTAAAACCGCTTGCCGGTTATATGGCGGTGGCAATTCTTATGGGACTTGCAGGACATTTATGTGCTTCTTTTATAACAATATTCGGTGGTTATGCAATACTCGCTGTATCAGGGTATGATACAGGACTCACACTTGGTGTGATATTCGTGTGCGTAATTGTGTTCGCACTTGTAAGGGCAGGTTTCAGATATGCAGAACAGTCGTGTAATCATTTTATAGCATTTAAGTTACTTGCAATAATAAGAGATAAAGTATTCAGGGCATTAAGAAAGCTTTGTCCAGCCAGGCTTGAGGGCAGGGACAGAGGCGACCTTATATCTATAATAACTTCGGATATAGAGCTTCTTGAGGTGTTCTACGCACATACAATATCACCTATTGCGATAGCTGTATTGTATACAATAATTATGTGTTGTTATATAGGCTCATTTCACTGGTCGCTGGCACTTATTGCACTTATAGCATATGCATGTGTAGGTGTTGTGATACCGCTTATTGCATCTAAGGCAAGCGGAGATGATGGTTTAAGATACAGAACTAAGTCGGGAGAACTCAGCAGCTTCGTGCTTGAAAGCCTAAGAGGTGCTTCTGAGACAATACAGTATGGCAATGGTGCTAAACGTCTTGAACTTATGAATGGCAGGACAGATGATTTATCAGAAGATGCAAGAAGAATGAAGAATGTGTCTGGTGTTAATACAGCGGTTACTAATGTGTGTATACTGGTATTTGACATAATTATGCTTCTTGCAGGTGTTAAGCTTTATTATGCCGGTATTATAGGCTTTGATGGTGTACTCCTTACTACTATTGCATTATTCTCATCATTTGGACCGGCAGTGGCGCTGGCGGCGTTAGGAAGTACATTGCAGAGTACATTTGCGGCAGGTAACAGAGTTCTTGATATATTAGATGAAGAACCGGTTATAGAGGAACTTACGGGTAATAAAGAAATTGAATTTGAAGGTATTAATGCGGAAGATGTTACATTTGCCTATGGAGAAGAAACTATACTTGATAATTTCAGTATTGATATTAAGAAGGGTGAAATAACTGGAATAATAGGAAAGAGCGGAAGCGGAAAGTCAACGCTTCTTAAGCTGTTTATGCGTTTCTGGGATACAGATAAAGGAAGAATAAGTATTTCAGGCAGTGATATTAAGAATATTAACACTTCTAACTTAAGGGATATGGAAGGTTTTATGACACAGGATACACATCTGTTTCGCGACAGCATAAAGAACAATATAAGAATTGCAAAGCTTGATGCGACAGATGAAGAAATTGTGAATGCCTGCAAGAAAGCTTCCATACACGATTTTATACAGTCGCTTCCACAGGGCTATGATACACCTGTAGGAGAATTGGGAGATACACTTTCGGGAGGAGAGAAACAGCGTATAGGACTTGCGAGGGTATTTCTTCATAATGCACCTTTAATACTCTTAGATGAGCCTACAAGCAATCTTGACAGTCTTAACGAGGCGGTTATCCTTAAATCGCTTAATGAGGAAAGACAGAATAAGACGGTTGTGCTGGTGTCACACAGACAGTCAACTATGAGAATTACGGATAAGATATATTCCGTAGAGAATGGGCGAATGAGTTAATAATTATGAAAAAGACAGATATTAATAAAAAGAGAGAAAAAGAGAAGCAGATGGTTTCTTATATGATAGCGTTATATTGTAAGAAAAATCATCATAATAAATATAATAAGGGTAGTATCAATAAAAATGGCTTGTGTGCTGAGTGTCAGGAGCTTGCTGAGTATGCAGGATTAAGAAGTGATAAATGCCCATTTATGGAAACTAAGACATTCTGTGCTAACTGCAAGGTACATTGCTATAATCAGGAGATGAGGGGAAAGATAAAAGCAGTAATGAGATTTTCAGGACCGAGAATGATGTTTCATCATCCGGTTGCGGCTATTCATCACATTGTTTCAACAATGCGTGAGAAGAAAAGGCTAAGAAAGGAAAGTGAATATTAAATATGAGAATTGAGGCGGTATATGGGGTGTTAATTCCTTTATTGGGAACAACACTAGGAGCAGCTTGTGTGTTTTTTATGAGGAAGAATATGAAAGATGGGATACAAAGAAGCCTTACAGGCTTTGCATCCGGAGTTATGGTTGCAGCTTCTGTATGGAGTCTGCTTATTCCGTCAATTGAACAGTCAGAAAGTATGGGAAGATTTGCGTTCGTGCCGGCACTTGTCGGTTTATGGGCTGGTATGCTGTTCTTGCTGCTGCTTGATAATATAACGCCTCATCTGCATATTAATAGTGAGGTTTCGGAAGGACCAAGAACTAATCTAAAAAAAACGACTATGCTTGTCCTTGCAGTGACAATTCATAATATACCTGAGGGGATGGCAGTTGGTGTTGTGTATGCGGGCTTTCTGCTTGGCAATTCAGGAATTACAGCAATGGCGGCACTTGTGCTGTCGGTTGGAATAGCAATTCAGAATTTCCCAGAGGGAGCTATTATATCAATGCCGCTAAGAGCTAACGGGCTTGGCAGGGGGGAGTCATTTCTGTATGGATTTCTGTCAGGCGTGGTTGAACCTGTAGCTGCATTCGTAACGATACTGGCAGCAGGAATAATTACACCTGCAATGCCATATCTTTTAAGCTTTGCGGCAGGAGCTATGATATATGTTGTAGTAGAAGAACTTATTCCGGAGATGTCACAGGGGAGGCATTCTAATATCGGAGTAATTGCATTTGCGATAGGTTTTGGAATAATGATGATGTTAGATGTGGCATTAGGATAAATGTGTATTAGGAACTTGTAAATGTTACTAAAATGTGGTTTACTTATAAGGATATGATATTGATAGGCTTATGCGTACTGAGAAAGGTATGGTTATTAGATGAGAGTTGGATTAGGTTATGATGTTCATAAGTTAGTTGAAGATAGAAAGCTTATAATCGGTGGAGTAGAGATTCCTTATGAGAAAGGATTGTTAGGCCATTCAGATGCAGATGTATTATTACACGCAATTATGGATGCACTTTTAGGTGCCGCGGCACTTGGAGATATAGGAAAGCATTTTCCAGATACAGATGCTGCTTACAAGGGCATATCAAGCATTAAGCTTTTAGAGGAAGTTGGTGTGCTTCTTGATAAGAATAATTATATAATCGAGAATATAGATGCTACAATTATTGCACAGAAGCCTAAAATGCGTCCTTATATAGATACCATGAGAGAGAATATTGCAAAGGCATTAAAGATTGATGTCAACTGTGTTAATGTAAAGGCAACAACAGAAGAAGGTCTTGGCTTTACAGGAACAGGTGAGGGGATATCCTCACAGGCTATATGCAGTCTTATGTCAGTGTCTAATTATATATATGGTGATTCGGATATGACTAACTGTTGCAGCGGATGTGATGGATGTGCTGCAAGAAGAACACAGGAGTAAGTCTGGTCACAGGATTACAATTGAGTAATTATTAGGAATTCAGCATATCTGATTGTGATTAAATATCATATAATAGATTAAGATTAATTAGTTAGGAAGTTATCAGATATGAAATATTTAGATTTTATAAAGCAGGAAATGGCTGTCATTATGGATAGGGATCCTGCGATTAAAAGTAAAATGGAAGTGTTCCTTTATCCAAGCTTCTGGGCATTATTAAAGTACAGAAAAGCCCATAAGCTTTATAAGAAAGGGCATTTCTACAGAGCAAGAAAGCTGTCACAAAGAACAGCAAGAAAGACAGGAATAGAAATCCACCCAGGTGCAACTATTGGCGAAGGGTTATTTATTGACCACGGACATGGTGTTGTCATCGGTGAAACTGCTATTATAGGAGATAATGTAACACTCTATCAGGGAGTTACGCTTGGTGGAACAGGTAAAGAGCAGGGCAAACGTCATCCGACACTTGGAAGCAACATAATGGTTGGTGCAGGTGCTAAGGTATTAGGTTCTGTGACTATAGGCGATAATTGTAAGATAGGTGCAGGTTCAGTAGTATTAAAAAATGTGCCACCTAACTCAACAGTTGTAGGTGTCCCTGGCAGAGTTGTTATGAGAGGTGATGTAAGAGTGCTTGAAGATCTTGACCAGATACATCTTCCAGACCCGGTTATGAGCGATATAGAATATCTTAAGGAGCAGAATAAGAAGCTTAAGAAACGTATCGCACATCTTGAAAATCTTGTTAATGAGCCAAGAAATATAGAAGAATAGAAGATTAATTTTACCGACATAAAGAAAGGACTAAAGTTATTATGAAGATTTATAATACACTTTCAAGAAGTAAAGAAGAATTCGTGCCATTAGAAGAAGGCAAAGTTAAAATGTATGTATGCGGACCAACAGTGTATAACCTTATACATATTGGTAATGCAAGACCTATGATAGTGTTTGATACTGTAAGAAGATATCTTGAGTATAAGGGATATGATGTTAATTATGTATCTAACTTTACAGATGTGGATGATAAGATTATTAAGAAGGCTATAGAAGAGGGAGTTACAGCAGAAGAAATTTCTAAGCGTTATATTAAGGAATGTAAAAAGGATATGGCTGGAATGAATATTAAGCCAGCAACAACACATCCTCTTGCTACACAGGAAATTGACGGTATGATTGATATGATAAAGACACTTATCGATAAAGGTTATGCCTATGAGAAGAATGGTACTGTATATTACAGAACAAGACGTTTTGAGGGTTATGGAAAGCTTTCTAAGAAGAATATAGATGATTTAGAGGCTGGACATAGAGATGATGCACACAAGCTTAAGGTATCAGGTGAAGACGAGAAGGAAGATCCACTTGATTTCGTATTATGGAAGCCAAAGAAGGACGGAGAGCCTTATTGGGAGTCACCTTGGAGTGAAGGACGTCCGGGCTGGCATATAGAGTGTTCTGTAATGTCTAAGAAGTATCTTGCAGATGAGATAGATATTCACGCAGGCGGTGAGGATTTAATATTCCCGCATCACGAGAATGAAATTGCACAGTCAGAAGCTGCTAACGGAGTTCCGTTTGCCAAGTACTGGATGCACAATGCATTCCTTAATATTGATAATAAGAAAATGTCTAAGTCATTAGGTAATTTCTTTACAGTAAGAGATATTTCAAAGGAATATGATTTACAGGTATTAAGATTTTTTATGCTTTCAGCACATTACAGGAATCCTATTAATTTCAGCCATGACCTTATGGAAGCAGCCAAGAACGGTCTTGACAGAATAATCACAGCAGTTACTAATCTTACACATCTTGAAAAGAGTGCTAAAGATAGTGCTATGACAGAAGATGAGAAGAAGGTAATAGATTCAACTAAAGACATTTATGGTAAATTTGAAGCTGCTATGGATGACGACTTTAATACAGCTGATGCAATATCAGCAGTATTTGAATTAGTTAAGCTTGCTAATTCTAATTCATCAGAGGACAATACTAAGGAATATATAACAGCACTTAAGGAAAGTATTGTTACACTTGCTGATATATTAGGACTTAAGGTCATTAAGGAAGAAGAACTTCTTGATGAAGATATAGAAGCACTTATCGCAGAAAGACAGCAGGCAAGAAAAGATAAGAATTTTGCAAGAGCTGACGAGATAAGAGATGAACTTACGGCTAAGGGAATTATTCTTGAGGATACAAGAGAAGGTGTCAGATGGAAGAGAGCATAAAAGATAACCTGACAAGTGATATATGGGATGTACTTGGGCTAAAAAGTGTAAGTCCAAGACAGCTTTCCCCACTTGTTCTTGCGTATATAGGTGACAGTATATTTGACTTAGTAGTAAAGACTAAGATAGTTACTGCTGGCAATACACAGGTTAATAAGATGAACAGGGCTGCAAGCAGTATTGTCAAGGCTGAGTCACAGTCTAAGATGATAGGTTATCTTGAAGATAAGCTTACTGAGGAAGAAGGAAGTGTATACAAGAGAGGCAGAAATGCCAAATCCTACACATCAGCCAAGAATGCTTCCATAAGTGATTATAGAAGGGCGACAGGCTTTGAGGCACTTATGGGTTATCTGTATTTGTCAGGACAGTATGAAAGAATGTGCGAGCTTATTAAAGATGCACTTGACTGGCTTGAAAATGATAATAAACAGGCATAAAAGAAAGGTTAGAATTCATAAATATGAGATATAAGGAATTAACATTTGAGGGGCGTAATGCAGTCATTGAGGCATTTCGTTCTGGAAAGACAATTGATAAGCTGTTTATTCTTGATGGCTGTCAGGACGGTCCTATAAAGAGTATTGTAAGAGAAGCTAAGAAGACTTCAACAATAATTAACTATGTGGACAAGGAAAGACTTGACAGACTTGCCAATACAGGACACCATCAGGGCGTTGTTGCAATAGGTGCAGCTTACGAATATGCAGAAGTTGAAGATATATTAGAAGCTGCAAGAAGCAAGGGCGAAGCACCATTTATATTTGTTCTTGATGAGATTGAAGATCCACATAATCTTGGTGCAATAATAAGAACAGCTAATCTTGCAGGAGCACATGGTGTTATTATCCCTAAGAGAAGAGCTGTAGGGCTTACAGCGACAGTAGCCAAGACATCAGCAGGTGCAATTAATTATACACCAGTAGCCAAGGTTACTAATATAGCTAACACTATTGAGGCATTAAAGAAAGAGGGCTTGTGGTTCGTATGTGCAGATATGGGCGGCGAAACTATGTATAACCTTGATTTAAAAGGACCGATAGGCCTTGTTATAGGCAATGAAGGCAATGGCGTAAGCCGTCTTGTAAAAGAGAAATGTGATTTTGTTGCCTCAATTCCTATGAAGGGAGATATAGACTCTCTTAATGCTTCGGTTGCGGCAGGAGTTATGGCGTTTGAAATAGTAAGGCAGAGAATGGTATGAAGCATTATGAGTTGTACAAAGATGAAGAACTTGTAAGTATGTATCGTGACGGAGATGCAAGAGCTGTGGACGAGATTATGGAAAGATATAAGAATCTTGTTAGAAAAAAAGCGAATGCTATGTATATAGTCGGCGGGGATAAAGACGACCTTATACAGGAGGGAATGATAGGACTTTATAAGGCAGTCACAACATATGATGAGCTAAAGGCAGCTTCGTTTGCTACATTTGCCTCACTATGTATTAACGGACAGCTTATGAATGCAGTAAAAGCTTCTAATGCCAAGAAAAATACCCCTCTTAATTCCTATGTATCATTTGATACGCCAGCGAACAAATCAGACGATGAGTCAGATATGAAGCTTGTGGATACATTAGTACACGACAGTGAACAAAATCCAGAAGCACTATACATTGACAGGGAAGTAACAGACAATCTGGAAGAAAAAGCCTTCGAGTCATTGAGCCCGTTCGAGAAACAGGTAGTAACACTCCTTATGGAAGGCAACGACTATATAAAAATAGCCGACCAGCTAGGCAAGACACCCAAATCAATAGACAACGCAATACAGCGTTCAAGAAACAAGATAAAAATAATTGTAGATTAGCTATAAATATACTTGATTAATCATTACAAAAATGATATAAATAAAATTGCTGTAAAATACAGCAGTTATGCTATTGTAGCTCAGTGGCAGAGCACTTCATTGGTAATGAAGAGGTCGGGGGTCCAATTCCCCTCAATAGCTTGCGCGAGTAACGAGTACAATACCACCGTCACATAATTCACATACGTGAATTACGCAACGGTGGTATTGTACTAAATAACAACAGACAACAGGCTGACATTCTAGCCCAGCTTGTCCAGTGTCAAGAGAACCAAAAAAATTTTCCACCGGGATATGCTTGCATACATCGGTGGAAAATCTTTTTTGGTTCTCAAAGGTGCAGAGCATCGTGCCAGACAATGCGAAGAATTGGCTGTTTGAGTATCTAAATCAAGCATATGCTTTAAGCCGTACGCAGACAGTCAAATTAAGTAAAATCACCTAACCACCACCGCCTGATAATAATACTTCTGATAATAAGTAACAAATTCCTCCATTGACCTCTCCACAATCCCATAAGTCGGGTCAGCCAATGTCACGACCCCTCTGTCAATATCATATCCGGAAAGTGCTGCACAATGCTCATTGCGAGGCCATGTAAATACAGTCCCATCATCAAGTGTTACATCATTATACTTAACATCGGGGTCATTATAATTATAGCTTGTCCATACAATAACAGGATGTCCAAGTGACAATTCGGTAAACAGATCCTCAACCGGTGAGTAACTCATTATGTATGCTGAATAAGACGAATTCTGGCTCTTTAAAAATGAGTTGGCGGCATTAGCAATAGCAGGAGCGAAACAGCCGCTGCCTGTTGTCTTCCACGGAGAACCCCAGAAATATTCAACGAAACACCCTTGCGTTACAGTGTCACGCATATCAAGATAATTTCTTGCAAGAGTTTCTTTATCAATGCCATAGCCAAGATAATTAAGCACCTCTGTCAATGATGTTATCTCACAGCCTGTTGGAAGTTCAGGATACTGGCTCACAAAAGGAATATCAAGGCTGAAAGAATTAGGATATTCGTAATTCTCTGCAGCTCTTGTAGTGTGTTCAAGTATTGCTGATTTAATTCTTTCCGGGTCAACAGAAAGAGTTTCAAGTGTGCTGTCAACATTTAACACAACAGTGTTGTCGTCCTCCTTTTGTTTGTGGTTATCACGGTAATATATGCCAATAACCAGACACAGGGCAGTAATAGATATAAGAAGTATAAAGGTTGTTAATATATTTTTTCGTTTCTTGTTATTTTTTTTGTTCTTTTTGTTCTTAGCGGCTTTATTGTTACCTGCCATATATAAAATCCTTTTCCTTTATTAATAATTAATGTTAATTTCTTAATATATGTAGTTCCTTGGTGGTTTTATATCCGATTGTCATCATATAATGCACACCACGCACTGAGCACGTTAAGACAGTCTTTATTAAGCGTGTAGTCCGTTCGTGATACAGCTTTCTCGCAGTTGTTGATTGACAATCTTAAATATGAGGTCTGTCCAGTTACAGCAAGAATATGAAGCAATTCTTCAATTTTACCATTGTTAAGAATTTGTTCAAATGAAGATGGAGAAAAATATTTGTTATTACGATTACGCATTAGCCACCTCTGTATACAATTATGATAATAGGTAATTGTGAAACTCAGTATTACACTTGTAAATATGTGAAAAATCAACAAAATCAACAAAGACACGCTTTTGCTACTTGTCGCTCGCAACGGTACTAAGCGACTACAATACAGTCGTTAAGTGCCGGCAGCTCCAAAGTGTCTTCTTATGATTTGCTAATTTTTCACTATGCAGCCGTCTATATAACCGAGTTTCGCAAACGCCTACAATTATGATAATTATATATAAAAATGCCTTAAAGCTCAATCGTAAAACAGCAATCATTCTAATTTATGGTGTGACTAATTATAATTTGATATGCAGAATACATATGAAGTTCAAGAACATATTATTATAATGAACTTGCTTGTTTTTTCAGAATAATTAAACTACTTTTGTAAACTTCTTTCATAAACCCATTGATTGAAACTGCCAACTTGTGTTATTATATCAGTTGTGGTTTTCTGTTTACAGGCCACTAATGTTATATGCTATATTAGGAACTAGCAGAATGGAGGAAGCTATGGTAAAAGCTATTGTTGGTGCGAACTGGGGAGATGAAGGTAAAGGTAAGATTACAGATATGCTTGCCGAAGAATCTGATATCGTTGTAAGATTCCAGGGAGGAAGTAACGCTGGACATACAATCATCAATGATTATGGTAAGTTTGCATTACATCTCCTGCCATCAGGAGTATTTTATAATCATATTACAAGTGTAATTGGTAATGGTGTTGCATTAAATATTCCATACCTTGTAAAGGAACTTAAAAGTCTTACAGACAGGAATGTTCCAATGCCTAAGATTCTTGTATCAGACAGAGCACAGATTATGATGCCATATCATATAGATTTTGATACATATGAAGAAGCCAGACTTGCAGGTAAGTCATTTGGTTCAACTAAGTCAGGAATTGCTCCATTCTATTCAGATAAATATGCTAAGATTGGTTTTCAGGTAAGTGAATTATTTGGAGATGAGAATACCCTTAAAGAGAAGATTGCCAATGTATGTACATTAAAGAATGTAATGCTTGAACATCTTTATCATCAGCCACTTCTTAATGAAGAAGATATATTTAATACACTTATGGAATACAAAGAGATGGTTAAGCCATATGTATGTGATACATCAGCTTATCTTCATCAGGCACTTAAGGAAGGCAAGAAGATTCTTCTTGAAGGTCAGTTAGGTTCACTTAAAGACCCAGACCACGGAATATATCCAATGGTTACATCTTCATCAACACTTGCTCCTTATGGTGCTATTGGTGCTGGTATTCCAGCAGCTTCAATTACAGATGTTGTAACAGTTGTTAAGGCATACTCATCAGCAGTAGGTGCTGGTGCATTTGTAAGTGAGATATTCGGAGAGGAAGCTGACGAGTTAAGAAAGCGCGGTGGTGACGGCGGCGAGTTCGGTGCTACAACAGGACGTCCAAGAAGAATGGGCTGGTTCGATGCAGTTGCTACACGTTATGGTGTGCGTATGCAGGGAACAACAGAAGTTGCTCTTACAGTAGTTGATGTACTTGGATATCTTGATGAAATTCCTATGTGTGTAGGCTATGAGATAGATGGAAAGGTTACTAAGGACTTCCCAACTACTTCAGAGCTTGAAAAGGCTAAGCCAGTATTAAAGACACTTCCAGGCTGGAAATGCGATATAAGAGGAATTAAGAATTACGAAGATCTTCCAAAGGAATGCCGTGATTATGTAGAAGCTATCGAGAAAGAGATAGAAGCACCTATCACAATGGTATCTAATGGACCAGGAAGACACGAGATTATTCACAGAGTAAGCTCATACAGCAAATAATTAATAATAACAATAATGCCGTATCTGTAGTCATTAAGATTATCAGATACGGCAAATTTGCGTTAAATAGATTGGTTATATATAATTAATGGTTTCGTCCGGACAGATATTTGTACATAAGCATCATAGCGTAGGCTACGATGGGAAGAACAATATCTGTAAAGATAAGACCTTTGAATAAAGTATGTGCTGTTTCATTATCAATAAATGCTGTGATTAAGGTTGTAAGCAGTAATATGCCCCACGCTATAACTATTATAAGTGCGGCGGCTTTTTTGAATTTTTTCATAAATTATCCTCATTTCTAATGGATTTAATAATATAGAAATGTTATCATATTTTTATTATATATAAAAGGGATATAATTATTAACTATATATAGTTATGTATAAAGAAATATAATTATATGAGTGCTGTGATTATCAGGCGGCTCATAGATGTGAGAGAAAGGTATTAACAGAGGTAGTGATTATGACAAAGAATGTATTGGATTATTTGTATACATCTAAAGAAAAGTTTCCATTAAAGACGGCAGTGGCTGATAATGTATCATCAATGACATATACAGAACTTGTAGATAATGCGACAACAATAGCTGTTGCACTTCTTAAGTACACAGGAACAAGAAGGGCAGTTCCTATATATATGGATAAAAGCTGTGTTGCACTTGCGGCATTTATGGGTGTAGTAATGACAGGCAATTTTTATGTGCTTTTAGAGCCAGCACATCCGGCAGAGAGAATTCACAGCATACTTGATACTCTTCAGGCGGATATTATTGTTACTAACAGAAAGAATGAGAAGAAGGCTGCAAAGCTTGAGTTTACAGGCAATATTGTATACATTGAAGACCTGCTTGAAGCACAGGTTACAGATGAGGACAGAAAGAAGCTTTCGGATATTAAGGCAAATGCTCTTGATATAGATCCATTATATGCAATATTTACATCAGGTTCTACAGGAGTACCTAAGGGAGTTGTTGTAAACCACCGTTCGGTTATAGATTTTATAGAATGTTTTACAGATATATTTGGAATAACAGACAAGGATGTAATTGGTAATCAGGCACCATTTGACTTTGATGTATCAGTTAAGGATATATATTCAAGCTTAAAATGCGGAGCAACACTCCAGATTATACCAAAGAGTATGTTCTCATTCCCGACAAGGCTCTTAGACTACCTTGATGATAACAATGTTACAACTCTTATATGGGCTGTATCAGCGTTATGTATAATAACTACACTTAAGGGCTTTGATTATAAAGTGCCAAAGGCAATTAATAAAGTTATATTCTCAGGTGAGGTAATGCCTATAAAGCACCTTAATATATGGAGAGAATATTATAAGGATGCGTTATTTGCCAACGTATATGGTCCTACAGAGATTACCTGCAATTGCACATATTATATTATAGACAGGGAATTTGCCATTGATGATGTCCTTCCAATGGGCAAGGCATTTCCTAATGAGAGAGTATTCTTATTAGATGAGAATGATAAACTTATTAAGAACAGTGAAGCTGATAAGACAGGCGAGATATGTGTATCAGGAACAGCGGTTACAATGGGTTACTTTAACAATAAAGAAAAGACAGACAGTGCATTTGTCCAGAACCCGCTTAATGGCAGTTATAATGAAATTATATATAGAACTGGTGATTTGGGATATTATAATGATAATAAGGAAATGTGTTTCTCGTCAAGAAAGGACTTCCAGATAAAGCACAATGGACACAGAATTGAATTAGGAGAGCTTGATATGGCTATTAATTCAATGGATAACATACAGAGAGCCTGCTGTATATACCAGCAGGAGGAGAATAAGATATACGCTTTTTATGAGGGGGAGCAGGATAATAAGTCACTCACTCATTATCTTTTATCCAAACTTCCTAAATTTATGATTCCGGAGGTTATGATTAACGTAAAGTCAATGCCTCTTACTAAAAATGGAAAGATAGACAGAAAAGCTTTAATGGAGGAATATAATGCTTAGTACAGAAAAAATTATTGAGATAGCGGACCAACATTCAACACCATTGTATATATTAGATAAAGAAGCACTTGAAAATAGAATTAATGAGATAAAGGCTATATTAGGAGAAGGGGTTACACTCTGCTATGCTATGAAAGCTAATCCATTTTTTGTAGATGCATTTAAACATCTTAATACTAAGTATGAGGTGTGTTCACCGGGAGAATTTGCAATATGCGAGCGAGAGAAGGTCAATATGAAAGATATTGTATTATCCGGTGTTAATAAGGAGAAAGCTGATATATGCCACGTTTTAAATGATTGCGGCGGAGTTGGTGTTTATACAGTAGAGTCAAAGGAACAGTATAGCCTTTTATCAGAATGTGCAAGGGAAGCTGAAGTTACAATAGATGTGCTTTTAAGAGTAACAAGCGGCAACCAGTTCGGACTTGATGAGGAAGATATTAAGGATATTGTTAAGAACAGGGAGAAATATCCAGAACTTAATATTCGTGGTGTACAGTGTTATACAGGTACACAGAAGAAAAAGTTCGATATTATAAAGTCAGAAATAGAGTGGCTTGACGGACTTTGCGACAGCCTTTATGCAGATTATGGCTTTAAAGCAGAAGAATTAGAGTATGGTCCGGGACTTCCGGTATCATATTTTGGCGATGCGGCATATGATAATAAGTATGATATGTTAAAGGAGCTTGCAGCTTTACTTGAAAATTACAAGGCAAAGTACAGCATAACACTTGAAATGGGCAGATATCTTGTAGCTGAGTGTGGTATATATGTAACAGGAATTGCCGATATTAAGAAGAACAAGGGACAGCAGTATGTAATAGTTGATGGCGGCATTAACCATGTTAATTATTATGGACAGGCTATGGCTATGAAGATACCGGCATATTCATATGTAAAAGCAGATGGAACAGTAGTTAAGGATAGAAATGTAATGTCAAAGCTTAACGGAACAGATGATGAGAAATGGACAATATGCGGTTCACTCTGTACAGTTGCAGATCTCATTGTTAAGAATCTTCCAATTGGCACACCGGAATGTAATGACAAGATAATATTTTACAATATCGGAGCATATTCAATAACAGAGGGTATATATCTTTTCTTAAGCAGGAAGATGCCTGTTATAACAGCTTACAATAAAGACGGAAGCGTGGAAGTATACAGAGATGTGATAAGCTCAGACAGAATTAATTCAAGACAGAATTTATTGAGTTAAATTTACTGGATTAAATATGGCTGATACGAAATAATCTGTATGGGATATTGCAGCTTATACAATATATGATAATAATTTATATAAAATATGCTTGACTTAATATATACATATGTTATATTTTGTATCTGATAGGATTCCTGTTTTTAGTGAGGGCAGAGTGCTTAATTGTAGCTGCCTTATATTATAATGGAATTATTTTAGATGGTGGAAGTTAACAATTTAACTATTCATGACGATATTTTTATTAAGAAAGGCTAGGTTTTTTATAATGGATCAGTTATTGGATATTTTGACAGAGGTTAATTCAGATGTGGATTACGAAACATGCGATACACTCGTAGATGATGGAATTTTAGATTCTTTTGATATTGTATCAATTGTAGGTGAATTAAATGACACATTTGATATCAATATTACTCCTGTTGATATTGTACCTGAGAATTTTAATTCAGCAGAAGCTATGTGGGATATGATTCAGCGTCTTTCTGAGTAATTAACATAATATATGGCTGTTCTTAGAGCGTGGTACGTTTAAGGATAGTCATTAATAAGTTAATTGAAGTTAGTATGTATGTAAGGCACGGAGGCCGAAGTCAGCAGACAAGGAGGAATGGTTATGGCAACAATTTCAGCTTATACTTCCAGTTCAATTTCAACATTGTTTTCTGGTCTTAATTCAAGCAGCAGTAACAACAGCTTTGGAATTGGAAGTCTTGATCTTAGTACTTACAATTCAATTAAGACAGGTGCTTACAAGCAGTTATTAAAGTCTTATTATGCTAAGAATCCTGTTTCATCAAACAGCAGTTCATCTAAGACAGATAACAGCAGTGCAACAACAATTTCATCACAGAAGATTAATGCGACTAAGACTAAGGATGCTTCAAAGGCAGTTGTTAATGATGCAACTGATTTAAGAAAGACATCTTTATGGCAGAAGAAGTCTGTTACTAATGAAGATGGAACAACAGAGAATAAGTATGACGCAGATGCAATCTATAAGGCTGTATCAGCATTTGTCAAAGATTATAATTCTATGATTGATGCGACAGGTGACTCTTCTGATACAAGTGTATTAAGAACAGCATCTAATATGGTTAATACAACCAAAGCTAATTCCAAGGTATTAAAGGAACTTGGAATAAGCGTTGACAGCAATAACAAGCTCGTTATTGACAAAGACACATTTATGGCAGCGGATATGTCAGTTGCTAAGTCGGCATTTGCTGGTGCAGGCTCATTTGGACAGTCTGTTGCTAACAGTGCAGCATCTATATACAGTAGTTCGGCTACTACATTAGCTAAGTTACAGACACAGAACCTTTATGGCTCTGATGGCAGCTACAGCTATGTTTCAGCTTCTGTATATAATCAGTTTACTTAAAAGAGAGGTTAAATATAATGGCATTATTAGATACATGGAGAAATCTTGCTTACCAGACAGAGATGGATAATAAGACAGCTAACGAATTCTGGGGAAGCTATTTTACACAGGAAAAGGCTATATATGAGCAGATTCTTGCAGATCCGGATACAGTAGTTAAAGGAACTGTTAAAGAACTTGCTGATAAGTATGGAGTGGAAGTGCTTCTTATGACAGGATTTCTTGATGGAATCAATGACAGTCTTAAAACTCCTAATCCAATTGAGACAATGGAAGAGGATACAGAAGTAAGTCTTGATTATGACAAAGAAAAACTTTACTACAATATGGTTGCTTGTAAGGCAGATTGGTTATATGAGCTTCCACAGTGGGATAACCTTCTTGATGAAGCTACAAGAAAAGATTTATACAAGAAGCAGAAGTTATCAGGAACTATCGTTAAGGGCAAGAAGATTGGACGTAATGATCCATGTCCTTGCGGAAGCGGTAAGAAGTACAAACAGTGCTGTGGAAAGAACGCTTAATTGGTAATAAACAGTTTGTCGGTTAACCTGCAGGTAGTCTTAAGACTGCCCGCAGGTCTTTTGAATTTATGCGAATTGGAGATAATATGGAAGCATATACAGGATTTGCCTATGTCTATGATGAGTATATGGACAATATACCATATGACGAATGGGAAGAGTATTTAGTAGAACTATTAAAAGAGAATGGTATAGACAAAGATAATACAGTTATAGACCTTGGCTGTGGCACAGGAACAGTGACAAGAATGTTGGATAAAGAGGGGTATAACTGCATAGGAATAGATTTATCTGAGGATATGCTTTCTATAGCAAGTGACAAGACATATGACAGCGGACAGCAGATAATATACAGTTGTCAGGATATGAGGGATTTCGAAGTTCCATATGAGACAGATGCATTTATAAGTATTGGTGACTCAATGAATTATATAACAGCTAATGATGATTTGTGTGATGTGTTTAAATGTGTAAAGAAAGGCCTGAAACAGGGAGGAGTATTTATATTTGATTTAAAGACAATACATTTTTTTAAGGATATATTAGCTGATAATACATATGCTGAGAATAGGGAAGATTCAGCGTTTATATGGGACAATTATTATGATGAGGAAAGCTCTAACAATGAGTATGAGCTTGCCGTATTCGTAAGAAATGAAGATGGAACGTTTGATAGATTTGAGGAAGAACACTACCAGCATGGTTTTACTTTGGGAGAAGTAGCTGATGCTGTAAAAAAAGCGGGACTTAAAATCAGGAATGTATATGATGCATTTTCACATAATGCACCTGATGATAATTCCGAAAGGCTGTATTATATAATAGAAAAATAACTGCGTGCCATTATGCACGCATATAAGCAATAAAGTATTATATAACAAAAGTAATAATGAGTTATGTAATACGCAGATAGTGAATCGTGCACTGAAATATGCACAGGAAAGAGGAATGTTATGAAAGACTATATAGTAAGAGCAACAGCCGCTAATGGACAGGTAAGAGCATTTGCGGCTACTACAAGAGGTGTTGTTGAAACAGCAAGAAAAGATCATAATACAAGCCCTATAGCAACTGTGGCACTTGGAAGACTTCTTACGGGTGCAGCTATGATGGGAATAATGATGAAGAATGATTCAGATATACTTACTGTCCAGATTAAGGGAAATGGACCAATTGGTGCGATGACAGTAACAGCAGAGCCTAATGGACATGTAAAGGGCTTTGTTGCCAATCCGGAGGTTATGCTTCCATTAAAGAATGGACATATGGATATAGCCGGTGCAGTTGGTATCGGTGTTTTAAGTGTAATTAAGGATATTGGCTTAAGAGAGCCTTATGTTGGAGATACTATTCTGATAACAAGTGAGATAGCTGATGACCTGACATACTATTTTGCAACAAGTGAGCAGGTTCCATCATCAGTAGGACTTGGTGTTCTTATGAATAAGGACAACACAGTAAGGGAAGCTGGCGGATTTATTATACAGCTTATGCCTAATGCAACAGATGAGTTTATAGATAAGCTTGAAAAGAGAATTAAAGAGATTAAGTCGGTTACTAATATGCTTGATGAGGGCATGACACCGGAGGATATATTAGAGCATATATTAGGAGATATGGATTTACAGATACTTGATACAGTTCCTACAGAATTCTACTGCAACTGCTCTAAGGAAAGAGTAAGTGCGGCTGTAATAAGTGTTGGTAAAGAGGAGCTTCAGAAGATGATAGATGAGGGCGAACCAATAGAGGTAAACTGCCATTTCTGTAACAGCCACTACAAATTCAGCGTTGATGAGTTAAAGGATATGCTTATTAAAGCAAGATAATGAATATAAATCAGCTATTTCTTGAATTTATTATATAATTGCTGTATTATTAATTTAATATGGATTGATTAAGCAGGAACTGTTTAGGAGGAACTTACTAATGGATAACGAGACTGTTTCAAAGAATTTTATTGAACAGATTATTGATAAGGATATTGAGGAGGGACATTGCCAGAAGGTAGTCACAAGATTCCCACCAGAACCTAATGGATATCTTCATATAGGACATGCCAAATCAATATTACTTAATTATGGACTTGCCAAGGAATATAATGGTCAGTTTAATATGAGATTTGATGATACTAACCCAACAAAGGAAAAGGTTGAGTTCGTAGACTCTATTAAGAAGGATGTTGAATGGCTTGGTGCTAAATGGAATGGAGATGTTCTTTTTGCATCTAATTATTTCCCACAGATGTATGAAGCTGCTATCAGACTTATCAAGAAGGGAAAGGCTTATGTAGATGACCTTTCAGCAGAGGAGATAAGACAGTATAGAGGAACACTTACAGAGCCGGGCAAGGAAAGTCCTTACAGAGAGCGTTCTGTAGAGGAAAATCTCAAGCTTTTTGAAGAGATGAAGGAAGGTAAGTATGAAGACGGAGAGAAAGTATTAAGAGCTAAGATTGATATGGCTTCTCCTAATATCAATATGAGAGATCCTATTATATACAGGGTTGCGCATATGACACACCACAGAACAGGTGATGAGTGGTGCATATATCCTATGTATGACTTTGCACATCCTATTGAGGATGCTGTTGAGGGAATAACACACTCTATCTGTACACTTGAGTTTGAAGACCACAGACCATTATATGACTGGGTTATTATTGAGACAGGATATAAGACATCACCAGAGGAAAATCCTAAGCAGATTGAGTTTGCCAAGTTATATCTTACTAATGTAGTAACAGGTAAAAGATATATTAAGAAGCTTGTAGAAGATGGTGTTGTAGACGGCTGGGACGACCCAAGGCTTGTATCTATAGCTGCTTTAAGAAGAAGAGGTTTTACACCAGAATCTATAAAGATGTTCGTGGATCTTGTAGGTGTTACTAAGGCACAGGGTTCAGTTGAATATCCTATGCTTGAATACTGCATAAGAGAAGACTTAAAGCTTAAGGTTAAGAGAATGATGGCTATTCTTGATCCTGTTAAACTTGTTATTGACAATTATCCAGAAGATCAGGTTGAATATATGGACGTTGCCAATAATCAGGAAAATCCAGAAATGGGAACAAGAAAAGTACCATTTACTAAAGAATTATACATTGAAAGGGAAGATTTTATGGAAGAACCTCCAAAGAAGTATTTCAGAATGTTCCCAGGCAATGAAGTAAGACTTATGAATGCTTATTATGTAACATGCACAGGCGTTGATAAAGACGAGAATGGCAATATTAATTGTATTCATTGTACTTACGATCCAGAGACAAAGGGCGGCAATTTTGCTGGAAGAAAAGTTAAAGGAACTATACACTGGGTATCAGCATCAAGGGGAATAAATGCTGAGGTAAGATTGTATGATAATATTGTAGACGAAGAAAAGGGGGTATACAATGAAGATGGTTCTATGAACATTAATCCTAATTCACTTACAATTCTTAAGAACTGTGTATTAGAGCCAGAGCTTGCTAATGCCAAGCCAGAGGACAGATTCCAGTTTGTAAGAAATGGATATTTCTGCGTTGACAACAAGGATTCAAAGGGGAATGTATTGGTGTTCAATAGAATAGTTTCATTGAAAAGCTCATTTAAACTTCAGAAGTAATTAATGCCATTATAATGGCAGTATGGGTAATGATATGGAAATTAAAGATGAAAAGTCTTATATATTTGATAAGACGATGAAATGCAATGTATGTAACAAAGAGTTTACTACTAAGCAGGTAAGAACTGGCAAAGCCAGATATACAGGAACTAACGACATACTTAAGCCATTGTATACAGGAATAGATAGTACGAAGTATGATATTATTATGTGTCCTCATTGTGGCTATGCGGCAGTTCCGAGAACTTATGGAAAGCTGACACCTAAACAGAGGCAGCTAATCAGAGATAATATTGAAGGTAAATTCAAGGTTACATGGAAGGAAGAGGACAGCTATTCTTATGATGTAGCGATAAGACGTTGTAAAATGGCACTTCTTACGGAGATGATAACAGGTACTAATATAAGTGAAAGTGCGTATCTTTGTTTAAGATTAGCGTGGCTTTATGATGGCAGGATTGAAGAACTTAGAAGCCAGAATGCCAGTGAAGAAATAATTAACCAACACCTGAAATCCCAGCAGGAGTATATTCAGGATGCCTATAAAGGATTTAAGGAGGCAGTTCAGACACAATACCCTCCTATATGTGGTATGGATGAGAATACAATTAATTATCTGCTCGCCAGCCTTGGCATAAAATGCAAAGATTATGGTACAGCAAAGCAGTTTGCCTCATCAATAGTAACATCCAGGTCTGCACAGGCAGGTCTTAAGGAGAAGGCAAGGGGATTGTTAGGACAGATTAAAGCAAATGAATAGAATTAAGACAGTGTTTCAAAAGCTATGGTCATATGAGACATTTCATATATTCATGTATTCAATTGCACTAAATGCAGTGATTGAATGTCTTAATAACAGAGGATTAACAGGACTTTTGAAGATATTCACAAGTCCTGTTATCTTTCTTATGAACACCTTGATAATAATGACTACATTATCAATAGGGTTGTTCTTTAAGAGAAGAATATTTGTATATGTGCTTATGGCTGTATTGTGGATTATATTAGCATTTATTAACTTTGTAGTGTTGTATTCACGAAAGACACCATTTACAGCGATGGATATATATCTTATAAGTGATGCCATAAAGGTCATACCGCTGTATATTAATGTATTCCAGATGATACTTATAGTAGTCGGGATAATCGCAGTTATATCAGGGCTTGTAATGTTGTTTAAAAGAACAAAGGTGTATACACAGGAACTGCCATTATATAAGCAGTTATTACATTCAGGCTTTAAGTTTGCAGTGATATTCCTGCTTACATATGCGGTTGCGGCAAGCCTTATAATTAATGGATATGTACAGACACATTTTGGCAATCTTGCACAGGCATATAAGCAGTATGGATTTGTGTATTGCTTTACAAGCAGTATTAAAGACCGTGGAATAAGCAAGTCCAAGGAATATTCAGAAGAATATATTGATGGAATAAAAGATGAGCTTGATGAAAATGTACCTGACGCATCAGAGACTTCACCTAATATAATATTTGTACAGCTTGAATCATTTTTTGACCCTAAGCTTGTAAAGGGTGTTACATTTTCAAGTAATCCAACACCTAATCTTGACAGGATAATGAAAGAATATTCGTCAGGATATCTGTCAGTGCCTTGCTTTGGTGCAGGTACGGCTAATACTGAATTTGAGGTTCAGACAGGCGTTAACCTTGATGATTTTGGACCAGGTGAATATCCTTACAGGACAGTTATGCAGTCAAAGACGTGTGAGTCAGCCGCTTATGATTTAAGAAAGCTGGGCTATTCAACACACGCAATCCATAATAATGATGCAACATTTTATGACAGATATAAGGTATTCTCACATCTTGGATATGATACTTTTACATCTATTGAATATATGGATAGTGATTATCAGAAGACGCCACTTGGCTGGGCTAAGGATAAAATGCTTACAGCACAGATAAAGAAGGCTCTTGACTCAACAGAAGGAGCAGATTATATATTTACTATATCAGTTCAGGGACATGGAGATTATCCAACGACAATGCCAGAGGGCTTTATTCCAGGAATAACAGTTTCAGGATTTTTTGATGAAGAGGAACAGGTACAGTTCGAGTATTATGTTAACCAGATTCACGAGATGGATACATTTATAGGTGAACTTACTAATATGTTATCCAGAAGAAATGAAGAAACCGTACTTGTTATGTATGGCGATCATCTTCCAACATTTAATTTCACTAATGATACTATGGAGAATGGTGATATATACCAGACAGAGTATTTTATATGGTCTAATTATGGTTTAGAGAAGAAAGATATTGATCTTCAGGCATATCAGCTATCAGCTGCAGTATTTGACAGGCTTGGAATATCAGAAGGTTATATTATGAAGTTCCATCAGGCAAAGCATAATGATGCTGATTACCTTAAGAAGTTAAAGGTACTTGAATACGATATATTGTATGGTGATAAACAGATATATGACGGAAAAGTTCCTTATGTAGCCACAGATTTAAAAATGGGAATTGACGATATTACAATAGATGAAGTGTATGATTATAAGGATTATGTATGTATAAGCGGTAAGAATTTCAATGATTTCAGCACTGTATACATTAATAATAAAGAGCAGGAAAATGCAGAGCTTATAAGTAGTACAATGATAAGAGTACCTAAACGCAGTATCAAATCAGGAGATGAAATAGCAATAGCCCAGAGAGGCAATGATAAGATAGAGCTTGGAAGAACCACATATATTGTGCCAAATTAATTAGAATTATAATAAATAAATTGACACTAACAATTGAAAATGTTAATATGAAAAAGGTGTAATCACCACATATTAAATTTGGAGGTACTTGAAATGAAAGGTACAGTAAAGTGGTTCAATAACCAGAAGGGTTACGGCTTTATAAGTGATGAGTCTGGAAAGGATGTTTTTGTTCATTATTCAGGACTTAATATGGAAGGTTTCAAGTCTTTAGAGGAAGGTGCTGCTGTTGAGTTTGATGTAACAGAAGGTGCTAAGGGTCCTCAGGCTGTCAACGTAACAAAATTATAATCCGAATGGTTTGCAGTGTGCCTTTTCCTGATTTATATATAGATTTTTGAAAAGATATATTGTTATACAATTAAGATTATTAAAGAGCAGTCGCTTCTGGGTGGCTGCTCTTTTGTATATAGTGGAGATGATTATTATAATTTTTTTTATATATAGTTAATTGTATAAGAAGTGCATTGTATGTTAGAATTAATAACAGATAAATATTACGGAGGAATTATTGTGGAAGAATATGGTATCAGTTTAGAAAATGGAATACCTGCAGGAGCAGAGAATATGCTGTCAGCAGGCGGAATTCTTTTATTATCGGCATTTATAGTGCTTACTATAGTTGTCATTAAAAGGTGGAATGGACGTTTTGTTAATGTGCTGGCTGGTGCATTTGCATACTCAATATTTGTATTTATATGCTGTAACCTGATTATGTCAGCACTTGCACTTATCCCATCAATAGATGAAGCATTTACTAATAACAGTACAGCATATACAGTTGTATATTCAATTCTTGCGGCTGTTGCAATGACATTTGCAAGATATGTATTGTGCAGGTTTATGAATGGGAGATTTGAAAGAAAAGGCGATATATATTTATCAGGTATAGGTCTTGCTTTAGGTGATGGAGTTCTATATGGACTTACAGTCATATCTACAATGTCAATAGCCACAGCTATTAACAATGAGGGGATTGATGCAATGATGGCAGGACTTACACAGAATGATACAGAAACATTTTACCAGACACTTGGTAATCTTGTTAATGCACCATCATATTTGTGGTTATTAATGGGAATAGCCTTCACACTTGATGTTATTCTTTCTATAGCACTCAGTGCTGCTATACAGGCATATGTTAAGGGTGTGGCTTCTTATATGACAGGCTGTTATGTTGCAATAATACAGTTTGCAAGTTATATATCATTCCAGATATTTGATTACAGTTCGCCAGTATCAATAATAGTCTGCTTTGTTATTAAGATGGTTATAGATATTGCGGCAATAGCATATGTGTTCAAGGTTGTTGTCAGGGAGATGAATTACGCTAATGACTGATATAGTAACTGGTTTAACAACAGAAGAGGTAAATAAATTAAAAGAGCAGGGTTTAGATAATATTCCTGTAGGCAATCAGTCTAAGACAATAGGACAGATAATCGCAGGAAATGTATTTACATATTTTAACTTTGTATTTGCGGTATTTGCAGCACTTTTAATTCTTGTAAGGTCATATATTAATATGACCTTTTTGCCTATTATATTGCTTAATACTATACTTGGTATAGTACAGGAAATAAAAGCCAAGATAGTATTAGACAGGCTTACTGTTGTTAATGCCCCTAGAACTAAGGTTATAAGGGACAGTGCTGTATCAGAGGTCGATTCAGTTACACTTGTTAAAGGCGATGTATGTATATTCACAGCAGGCAACCAGCTCAGTGCCGATGCCATACTTGCAGAGGGCTGTGTCAGAGTTAATGAGGCGATGGTAACAGGTGAATCTGACGAAGTTATTAAAAATAAAGGAGACATATTATTATCAGGAAGTTATATTGTATCAGGAGAATGTAAGGCAGTTCTTACGCAAGTAGGCCATAAGGCGTATGCGGCAAGACTGGCATTGGAAGCCAAGGCAGGGCGTAAGAAAAAAAAGACCGATATGATGAAATCTTTGGATAATCTTGTCAAAATAATTGGAGTTGTAATAGTTCCACTTGGAATTATTATGTATGTGCAGAGCCATTTCTTTCTTGGGCATACTATAAAGAATAGTGTTGTATCTATGGTTGCCTCACTGGTAGGAATGATTCCGGAAGGTCTGTATCTGCTTGCCAGCGTGGCTTTAGTAGTCAGTGTCAAGAAGCTAGCCAGGAGCAATGTATTAGTACATGAGATGAATTGTGTGGAGACACTTGCAAGGGTTAATGTGTTGTGCGTTGATAAGACAGGTACAATTACAAGACCGGATATGTCTGTAAGTGATGTTGTATTTTTAAAGGACAATGTAGGAAAGCTTATTGCAGGAGTTGCCGGCAATATGGATGATGATAATGAAACGATGAAAGCGATAAAGAATTATTACCATATTACGGGCAGGGATAATAGTGCAGAGAGAGTATACTCATTTTCTTCACAGAACAAATACAGCGGAGCAGTGTTAGATGGCAGATGTTATATATTCGGTGCACCTGAATATGTACTGCTTGATACATATGCAGAATATGAGGATATATTTGAAAGATATTCAGGACACGGAGAAAGAATACTTGTATTTGGCGAGTGTGCGGGTGACCCTTGCGGTAATATTATAGAAGAAGCGGTTAATCCTTATGCTTTTATAATATTGGAGAATGAGATAAGGGATACAGCCAAAGAAACATTTGGATACTTTGCTTCGCAAGGTGTGGATATAGTTGTTATATCCGGAGATAATCCGGTCACAGCTTCAAAGGTGGCTGTGAGGGCAGGAATTAACAATGCAGAGAATTATATAGATGCAACGACACTTAAGAGCAGACAGGATATAAGGGAAGCGATAACTAAGTATACTGTATTTGGAAGAGTTGTTCCAAGCCAGAAGAAGGAGATTATAGAAGCCTATAAAGAAAGCGGCAAGGTTGTAGCTATGACAGGAGATGGAGTTAATGATGTGCTAGCGTTAAAATGTGCTGACTGTAGTGTGGCTATGGCATCGGGAAGCGAGGCAGCAAGCAATGCGGCACAGGTAGTTCTTTTAGACTCAGATTTTTCCAAAATGCCTCAGGTTGTGCTTGAGGGCAGGCGTGTGGTTAATAATATACAGAGGTCAGCTTCTCTGTTTCTTGTTAAAAATATATTCTCGATATTAACGACAATATTTACACTTATAGCGGCTAACCTTTATCCGCTTTATCCAACTCAATTGTCACTGCTTGGAGCATTTACAATTGGAACACCGGCATTCTTTCTGGCATTACAGCCTAATAAGAATATAATACGTGGGGATTTCCTTACGAATGTCATTATAAAGGCACTGCCCGCAGGAATAACTGATTTTATTATGCTGGCGGTGATATCGATACATGGTGCAGTTATTGGAATGAGCAATGAGCAGATATCAACAGTTGCAATAATAGTACTTCTTATAATCGGAATGATGTCACTTATAAGAATATGTAGGCCATTTGACTGGCTGAGGGCATTGGTATGTATTGCGATGGGGGTTGGAATTGCAATATGTCTATTATTCTTTAAGAAGATATTTGCAATCGCAGCTATCAATATGGTAATGCTTAATATGATTATTGTGTATGCAGTTGTTGCAGTTGGACTGTTTGTACTGATGTGCAGGATTGTAGGCACAGTAATAGAATATATTGAAGGTCATAGCAGAAGATTTAGAAAGCTTCTTAAGGGGTAGCTGCAAGATTTATAAAGATTGGTGGAGCTCTTGGTTGTATCGGATTGAATATATAAAATGTATATAATATGCAAAGATATATAATATGCAAAAGATATACAATGTATAAAATGTATGGATTATGCCGCTGTGGCTGGATTATAATCCATACATTTTTAATTTTAAAAGGCAGATTTATTTTCCGGCCGCCTTTTTAGAATAGTCAGTTGTTACAAGCTTTTCATAAGGCACATCACTGCCAAGCTCGCCAGACTGCTTTAATATGTCTTTAAGAAGCTCAAAGCTTTTCTTTTCAAAGATAGTGTCGCCCTTCCATGTATCCTGCGTCTTGTAACGGTCAACAATGGTTGTTATAGTATCAAGGTCGGTTTCAGGAAACTGTGGAGAGATAACTTCTGCGATTTCACTGCTGGTGTGGGAATTGACGTAGTCAAGGCCTTTCTGGATAGCGTTAGTAAAGCCCTGGATTACATCAGGGTGTTTTTCAATAAAGCTTTTGTTAGCACAGTAGGCAGTATAAGGAACATATCCGCTGTCAGTACCAAGAGAAGCTACTACATAGCCTTCCTTCTGCTGTTCAAGGAGCGTTGCAGAAGGCTCAAATTCTACAGTGTAATCAGCTATTCCTGATGTGAAAGCGGCTGCTGTAGAACCAAAGTCAACATTTTGAAGTATTGTAAGGTCATCTACAGGAGATATTCCATTTTTCTTAAGGATATATTCGAAAAGCATCTGAGGCATACCACCGGCTCTGCCGCCAAGAACTGTCCTGCCTTTAAGATTATCCCATTTAAAATCAGTTTCATTATCGCGGGATACAAGAAAATTGCCTGCACGCTGGGTAAGCTGGGCGAAGTTGACAGCGTAGTCGGTAGAACCTTCCTGATATACATATATAGAACTTTCTGAACCCATAAAACCGATATCAGCTTCTTTTGATACAAGAGCGGTCATTACCTTATCAGCACCAAAGCCTGTGACAAGATTAAGGTCAATGCTCTCATCTTCAAAATATCCAAGCTCAATAGATACATATTGTGGTGCGTAGAATATAGAATGGGCAACCTCGCTGAGTGTAATCTTAACTGTAGAATTATCGGTATCTTTTCTGCACGCAAATGCACTCATTATCATCATTACACATAACAGCATAGCAATGACACGTTTGATTGTCTTCAATAAAATCCTCCATTCTAAATGTATAAAACACATTTTTATCTGTTCAATAATTATATTATTCAGATGAATTAATATATGTGATTAAATCTGTGAAAAATGTTAAAAAAGCTAATTATTTAGTTGGCTAAATATATTAAATATGTTAAAATAAACTATAAAAAGTAGCAATGAATGGAGGTCGTTTTGTTATGTTTGGAAAAAATAGAACAGCACAAGACACATTAGGCAATGACAGAGAATTATTATTGCAGGCTATGGATAAGATAATAGCCGGCGATTTCAGTGAGGTCTCTGCTGAAGGTTTTAGAGATCCTATATATGCAGAAAAGCTTAACCAGATGATTGGTGCATATAAGAAAGCTAATAATAATTATATTATGAGACTTAATGAGGCAATGCAGTCTATAGGAGATAATTCATATGTTAAGAATATGCTTGATCAGGTGTATACACAACAGCAGTCTATAACAGATATGAATTCTTCAAGCCAGATACTTAAGGAGTCAATTGGTAATATTTCAGACGCAATGGGTGAGATTCGTGATAATACCCACGATATGTTACAGGTGTCACAGAGTAGTGCTGCTAATATGAACGACAGTATAACAGTCGTTAATGAATCATCACAGAAGATAGCAGATATTAATAACCAGGTTAATGCATTCCACGAGAAGATTAATAAGATCGGCGAGATTGTTGATATCGTTAAGAAGGTAGCAAGCCAGAGTAATCTTCTTGCACTTAATGCTTCAATTGAGGCTGCAAGAGCAGGTGAAGCAGGAAAGGGCTTTGCAGTAGTTGCTGATCAGGTAAGACAACTTTCAAGCAATACATCTGAGTCGGCAGAAGATATTGTTAAATATGTCAATGAACTTAAGCAGGATATTGAAGTGCTTGCTAATTCAATGAATGAGACAACGGTCAAGTTATCAGAAGGTAATGAAAAGGTAGAGATATCATTAAGAGATATTGAGCGAATGAATGAACAGATGGTAGCAATCAATGCTTCTGTAGAAAGCATTTTCAATGACATTGACAGACAGTCAGAGACAACAACAGAATTTACTAATCAGGTACAGACAATAGCAGATTCTTACGGAATGCTGACTAAGGAATGTACAGAGACTGGTACCCATATATTCAAGATAGGAAGATACATAGATACCTGCCGAAGCGATATGTTCAGGGAAGCTGGTAAAGTAACAACTCAGGATATGTTAAAAATATTCGAGATTGACCACTTTATTGTTATGTGGAGAGTGTATAACAATGTCGCAGATTTCGAGAGATTAAAGATAACACAGCTTAACAATCAAGACAGTTGTAAGCTTGGTAAGTGGATGCATGCACAGACAGATCCTAAGATTACAGGAAGTCAGGAATTCAAGAAGCTTGATTCTGCACACAGACTTGTTCACAAGTATGCTTGTGATTCTTGGATGGCTAAGGATAAGGGAGATGCTGCTGCAGCTATTGCGGCATTTGAAAAGTGCCGTGAAGCTTATGGAGAATTCAAGAAGGCTATCGGTGAGATGAGGAGCTATATGAGAACAATTGGATATACAGATGAGACTAAGATAGTTATCTTCAGGAATTAGTTAAATATAATCACAGATTATAAGATAAGCTGGAATTTACATAGCTGTCTTTAATGCAGGATATGCCTTAAGGATATAAGCTTGTAGAATTCCAGCTTTTTTTATTTATAAAATTTAATTATTTATATACTATTTATATATGGGATTTAATTAACAAAATTTAACCACATATATAATGGATTTTAATAATAAAACTCAATCATCTATATACTGGACTTTTTAATAATAAGAGTTCATAATATAAGTTATGAATAAATAATGATATATTCGTGATTACTATGACAAGCAGGTATGCATTAAGACTGCCTGTTGTCCCTTCGCAATACAGCAATGTTGTATTAAATTGCGTAAGAATGGAGATTGTTATGAGAGAGGTATATGTAATAGGACATAAGAACCCGGATACAGATTCGGTGTGCTCAGCAATATGCTATTCCAGACTGAAAAATCTGATTACTGGAAGTGAGGATTATATTCCTAAAAGAGCAGGACATCTTAACGAAGAAACTCAGTATGTTCTTGAAAAATGTGGTGTAAAACCTCCTGCATATATTAAAGATGTTAGACCTCAGGTAAGAGATATTGATGTCAGGAAGATAAGTGGAATATCGGAAGATCTTTCAGTAAGAAATGCGTGGAAATTAATGAAAGAAAGAGGTGTTGAGACACTTCCTATCATTGAAGATGATAAGCTGAAAGGACTTGTTACAATCAGTGATGTTGCTAAGTCATATTTTGAAATGTATGACAGTGATATATTATCTGTTTCAGGCACAAGTCTCAGTAATATCGTGGATACCCTTAAGGGCGAAGTTATAACTGGTGATATAGATAAGCATTTTAATAAGGGGAAGATGATTATTGCTGCCGCCAATCCTGATATGATGGAAAATATGATTGAAGAGGGTGATTTTGTAATTCTTGGCAATAGATATGAGTCACAATTATGTGCTATTGAGATGGAGGCGGGATGTCTTATAATATGTGAGGGTGCAAAGGTATCAAGCACAATAACCAAGATAGCTGCACAGCATAATTGTGTTATAATATCGACAGCGTATGATACATATACAGTTGCAAGACTTATTAATCAGGCCATTCCTGTAAGTTTCTTTATGAAGCAGGAAGCACTTATTAAGTTCAAGCTAAACGATTTTATTGAAGATATACAGGATATAATGGCTAAGAAGCGTTACAGGGATTTCCCAATTGAGGACGATACAGGCAGATATGTCGGTATGATTTCAAGAAGAAATATTATTAAGACCGATAAGAAGAAGATAATTCTTGTAGACCATAATGAAAAAAATCAGGCTGTATTTGGTATTGAGGATACTGATATATTAGAGATAATAGATCATCACAGACTTGGCTGCATACAGACGATAACACCTGTATTTTTCAGAAATCAGCCGCTTGGCTGTACTGCAACAATAATATATCAGATGTACTGTGAGCATAATATAGATATTGATAAGACGACAGCCGCACTGTTATGTTCGGCAATAATATCAGATACGCTTATATTAAAATCACCAACCTGCACACACTATGATGTTGATGCCTGTCAGGTATTAGCTGATATAGCTGGTATTGATATAGAAGAATACGGCAGGGAAATGTTCAGGGCAGGAAGTAATCTTTCCGACAAATCAGAAGAAGAGATATTCTATAGGGATTACAAGAAGTTCTCAATTGGAGAGATAACTGTAGGTGTTGGACAAGTAAATTGTATGAGTCAGGAAGAGATAGAGGGGCTTATTAAGAAAGAAGCTTCTTATATCACAAGTGTTACGGATAAGTCAGATGAGATAAATATTGCATATCTTCTTCTGACAGATGTAATGAAAGAGACATCGTATGTTATGTTATCAGGTAAGAATGCTGAACAGGTGCTTATGCAGGCATTTAACATTGATGAGATAACCAACAATTACGTAATACTTCCTGGTGTTGTTTCGCGTAAAAAGCAGTTCCTGCCAGCTATAGTTGAGGTATTACAGCAATAATGTGAAGGTGAGGATATATAGCAGTAATTAGTAATTTGCAGGTATAGTTGATGTAGATATATTGTGGTATTGCATATGTATAACAGTATTATAAATTGGTATTGTATATATAGTGATATTACAGATTAGAAAGTGTATATATGCACAGAAATGAGGAGTAACAACAATGAAGAAGTTAATGAGAAATGACCCTTGCTGGTGTGGCAGTAAAAAGCCTTATTGTGAATGCCATATGGATTTTGATAAGAAAATTGAAATGTACAGAAAGAAATTCCACAAAGTTCCACCAAGAAGCATTATAAAGAATGAAGAACAGCTTCAGGGTATGAGAGAGAGCAGTAAGATTAATATTGCTGTACTTGATTATGTAGCTGAGAACATTAAAGTGGGTATGACAACACAGGAAATTGATGAGATGGTGTATGAAAAGACAACAGCTATGGGTGGAATTCCAGCACCTCTTAATTATGAAGGATTTCCAAAGAGTGTGTGTACATCTATTAACAATGAAGTATGTCACGGTATTCCATCATCTAATATAGTATTAGCAGATGGTGATATCGTAAATGTTGACTGCTCAACAATTCTTAATGGCTATTTTTCAGATTCTTCAAGAATGTTCTGTTTAGGAAATGTTGCACCAGAGCATAAGAAGCTTGTAGATGTTGCAAAGGAATGTGTGGAGCTTGGACTTGCACAGGTTAAGCCCTGGGGACATCTGGGTGATGTTGCAGATGCAATAAGCAAGCACGCCAAGGAAAATGGATATTCAGTGGTTCGTGAAGTGGGCGGACACGGAATTGGTCTTGAATTCCACGAAACACCATTTGTCAGTTATGTTATTAAGAAGGGAACAGGTATGGTTATGGCACCCGGTATGGTATTCACTATTGAGCCAATGATTAATGCCGGTTACCCGGATGTATATGTTGATGATGACAATGGCTGGACAATATACACAGAAGATGATTCATATTCAGCACAGTGGGAAATAATGGTTCACGTTACTGATGATGGATATGAGGTTATGACATACTAATTAAGAATATATAATTATTATTTGATACAAATTATTATTGGATATAGAAGCTATCTGATGTGGAAGAATTCGTATGGTTCACACGCAGCTTGTATAGACAGGAAATATAAGGAAGATACAGGAGAGCGTACACCTGCCAGACAGCTTTATATATTAATAAAGGGGCTGCCGCACTAAGAAATGTATATATTATATAGATTGATAGTTAAGTCGGTATATCTATATAGTTATATTTTCTTATTGCGACAGTCCAATTTTATGCTATAGACTATGATTTCATATTGGCATAATTATTTCTTGATACAGTTGCAGTTTTTATCAAATTCAGGATTGTATAGATAGTAATTATTACAGTCAAGCTTGCTCTGTATTATAGATAAGGCTTCACCAAAACGTTGGAAGTGGACGATTTCACGCTCTCTTAAGAATTTAAGTGGGTCGAGAACATCGGGGTCATCTTTGGCAAGCCTTATAAGGTTATCGTAAGTTGTGCGTGCCTTTTGTTCTGCCGCCATATCTTCAACGATATCTGTTATAGAATCACCTTTTGATTGGAATTCGCACGCATTAAATGGAATACCACCTGCCGCCTGAGGCCACACGGCTGATGTATGGTCTACATAGTAGGCTTCAAAAGGAGTTCCTTTAATCTGTTCCATTGTAAGGTTTCTTGTGAGCTGATGAACCATTGTGCTAATCATTTCAAAATGCCCCAGCTCCTCAGTGCCGATATCTGTAAGCAGCCCGGCAACTTCCCTGTATGGCATAGAATATCTTTGCGAGATGTAACGCATAGAAGCACCAAGCTCGCCGTCCGGTCCACCATATTGACTGATTATCATAGCCGCCAGAGTAGGGTTCGTCTGTTTTATTTTAATAGGGTATTCAAGTCGTTTTTCATAATTCCACATATCAGCAGCCCTCCATTTCCCAAGGCATTGGAGTTGCTACCCACATCCAGTAATTGTCGTTGGAAATGTGTAATTTATCGAGAGGTCCATAATAATCTGCGTACTGTGTCATATAATCGCAGTATTTATCTTTAATCTGTGCATAATATTCAATTGCTTCAAGGTCATCGGGGTGAGTATCAAGGTAGAGATTGACTTCTGTTAGTACAAATCCCAGTTCATAAATATTCTGCATAAGCCCACGTTTGTCGGCTGTTAAAGTACAACTGGACTGTCGGGTTGGAGTGAGGGTACTGTTGGAATTGCCGCTGTTGCACAGATTGTTATTGTAATTGCGGTTGTTATTGCAGCTATTATTAGAATAGCCATTATTGCAATTCTGCTGGCAATTGCAGGAAGACCTCTGGTTCATAGATGGCTGGTTAGTCATATTATTCATACTCTGCCTCCTGCAAAAGGTTTGGATAATACAGGAAATAAAGTTCCACATTTAAGGGCTTTGCAAGGGTCATACAAATCTCCCCATTTCTGCCACGGTACATAACACATAGCAATCGCCCACGTATTCTGCATTTTCATAATCGAAAAAAACTCCATATATTAAACTTATTAGTATTATATGTGGAAAATGACTTGATGCTACTATATGTAATTATATTGAATTTGACATATAATATGAGATTAAATATAATATTTGCATAACCTAACGGTAACAAAAGTGATAATAGAGCTGGATATAATAGAATTCGGCTAATTGTAGATTGATAGAGATACATTAATTGTATGCGGCTATGCTATAGGAGTAATTTCTACTGATTGTAGATTAAAGAGGTTAGGTTGTTAAATAACACGAAAGTGTTATTTTTTTAATTTACAAATAAAACAACTTAACACCTCTTTACAAAAAATACGAAAGGTGTTATTGTAAAAATATAAATGGCACTATTGTAATAATCAGAAATAATATATTTTTAAGCAATTATATATTCATTAATATTTATTAAGAAATCAGAGGAGGTACATCAATGAACAAAGCAGCAGACAATTATACAGGTGGTAATTACGATGAATTTATAGCGTTATCCAAAGTACAGAAGACTTTAAGAAATGAACTAAAGCCAACTCCATTTACAGCAGAACATATCAAGCAGAGGGGAATTATCTCAGAGGATGAATATAGAGCACAACAGAGTCTGGAGTTAAAGAAGATAGCTGATGAATATTATAGGAATTATATTACACACAAGTTAAATGACATCAATAATCTGGATTTTTATAATTTATTTGATGCAATAGAAGAAAAATATAAGAAGAATGATAAAGAAAACAGAGATAAGCTGGATTTGGTGGAAAAATCAAAGCGAGGAGAGATAGCTAAAATGTTATCAGCAGATGATAATTTTAAATCAATGTTTGAAGCCAAATTGATAACAAAGCTTCTTCCTGATTATGTGGAACGTAATTATACAGGTGAGGATAAGGAGAAAGCACTTGAAACACTTGCCCTTTTTAAAGGCTTTACTACATATTTTAAAGGTTATTTTAAAACAAGAAAGAATATGTTTAGTGGAGAAGGAGGGGCTTCTTCTATATGCCATAGAATTGTTAATGTTAATGCTTCGATATTTTACGATAATTTGAAGACATTTATGCGCATACAGGAAAAAGCAGGAGATGAAATAGCGTTAATTGAAGAAGAATTAACAGAGAAGCTTGATGGCTGGAGGTTAGAGCATATCTTTTCCAGAGATTATTATAACGAAGTTCTGGCACAGAAGGGGATAGATTACTACAATCAGATATGTGGAGATATTAATAAGCATATGAATTTATACTGCCAGCAGAATAAGTTTAAAGCTAATATTTTTAAGATGATGAAGATTCAAAAACAGATAATGGGTATATCAGAAAAGGCATTTGAAATTCCTCCAATGTATCAGAATGATGAAGAAGTGTATGCTTCATTTAATGAATTTATTAGCAGGCTCGAAGAAGTTAAGCTGACAGACAGGCTTATAAATATTTTGCAGAACATTAATATATATAATACAGCAAAGATTTATATTAATGCCAGATATTATACAAATGTGTCAAGTTATGTGTATGGCGGTTGGGGCGTGATAGATTCAGCTATAGAACGATATTTATATAATACAATAGCAGGAAAAGGTCAAAGCAAAGTTAAGAAAATAGAAAATGCTAAGAAAGATAATAAATTTATGAGCGTTAAAGAACTGGATAGTATCGTGGCAGAGTATGAGCCAGATTATTTTAATGCTCCATATATTGATGATGACGATAATGCAGTTAAGGCTTTCGGTGGACAGGGTGTGCTTGGCTATTTTAATAAAATGTCGGAGCTGTTAGCAGATGTCAGCCTGTATACAATAGATTATAATTCTGATGACAGTCTTATAGAGAATAAGGAAAGTGCGCTTAGAATAAAAAAACAGCTGGATGATATAATGTCGTTATATCACTGGTTACAGACATTTATTATAGATGAAGTCGTAGAAAAAGATAACGCATTTTATGCTGAGCTGGAAGATATATGCTGTGAATTGGAAAATGTGGTAACACTGTATGACAGAATTCGCAATTATGTTACTAAGAAGCCTTACAGTACACAGAAGTTTAAGCTTAATTTTGCTTCACCAACACTTGCTGCTGGCTGGTCAAGGAGTAAGGAATTTGATAATAATGCAATAATATTGCTTAGGAACAACAAATATTATATAGCGATATTTAATGTGAATAATAAGCCTGATAAACAGATAATAAAAGGTAGTGAAGAGCAGCGATTATCGACAGATTATAAAAAAATGGTATATAATCTCCTGCCGGGTCCTAATAAAATGCTTCCATGGGTATTTATTAAATCGAATACAGGAAAAAGAGATTATAACCCATCATCATATATATTAGAAGGATATGAGAAGAACAGGCATATCAAATCAAGTGGTAATTTTGATATTAATTACTGCCACGATTTAATAGATTATTATAAAGCGTGTATAAATAAACATCCTGAATGGAAGAATTATGGATTCAAATTCAAGGAAACTACTCAATATAATGATATAGGCCAGTTCTATAAAGATGTTGAGAAGCAAGGATACTCAATTTCGTGGGCATATATAAGTGAAGCAGATATTAACAGGCTTGATGAGGAAGGAAAAATATATCTATTTGAGATATATAATAAAGATTTATCATCGCATAGTACAGGAAAAGACAATCTTCATACAATGTATCTAAAGAACATATTTAGTGAGGATAACCTTAAGAATATCTGCATTGAATTAAATGGTAATGCTGAGCTTTTCTATCGTAAATCGAGTATGAAAAGAAATATAACTCATAAGAAAGATACAGTTCTTGTTAATAAGACATATATTAATGAAGCTGGAGTAAGGGTATCTTTAACTGATGAGGATTATATAAAAGTTTATAATTATTATAATAATGATTATGTTATTGATGTAGAAAAAGATAAAAAACTTGTTGAAATACTTGAAAGAATCGGACATCGTAAGAACCCAATAGATATTATTAAAGATAAGAGATATACAGAAGATAAATATTTCCTTCATTTTCCAATAACAATTAATTATGGAGTAGATGACGAAAATATTAATGCTAAGATGATTGAATACATAGCTAAGCATAATAATATGAATGTTATTGGAATAGATCGTGGCGAGAGAAATCTTATATACATTTCTGTCATTAATAATAAAGGAAATATTATAGAACAGAAATCATTTAATCTTGTCAATAATTATGACTATAAGAATAAACTTAAAAATATGGAAAAGACAAGAGATAATGCAAGAAAGAACTGGCAGGAAATTGGTAAGATTAAAGATGTTAAAAATGGTTATCTGTCAGGTGTTATATCTAAGATAGCAAGAATGGTAGTAGATTATAATGCGATAATTGTAATGGAAGATTTAAATAGAGGATTTAAGAGAGGAAGATTTAAGGTTGAACGTCAAGTGTATCAGAAATTTGAAAATATGCTGATTAGCAAGCTTAATTATCTTGTGTTTAAAGAAAAAAAGGCTGATGAGAATGGAGGAATATTAAAGGGATACCAGCTTACATATCTTCCTAAGAGTGCATTGCAGATAGGAAAGCAGTGCGGCTGTATATTCTATGTGCCGGCAGCTTATACATCAAAGATAGACCCAGCTACAGGATTCATTAATATATTTGACTTTAAGAAATATTCGGGAAGTGCTATTAACGCTAAAGTTAAGGATAAAAAAGAATTTCTTATGAGTATGAATTCAATCAGATATGTTAATGAAGGTTCTGCGGAATATGAAAAAATCGGACATAGACAACTATTTGCTTTCTCTTTTGATTATAATAACTTTAAAACTTATAATGTAAGTATTCCAGTAAATGAATGGACGACCTATACATATGGAGAAAGAATTAAGAAATTATATAAAGATGGCAGATGGTCAGGTTCAGAAGTGTTAAATCTTACCGAAGATTTAATTGAGCTTATGGAACAATACGGTATTGAATATAAAGATGGACACGATATAAGGGAAGATATATCACATATGGATGAAATGCGAAATGCTGATTTTATATGTAACTTGTTTGAAAAATTCAAGTATACAGTTCAGCTAAGGAATAGTAAGAGTGAAGCAGAAGGCGATGATTATGACAGGCTTGTATCGCCAGTCTTAAATTCGCATAATGGATTTTTTGATTCATCTGATTATAAAGAAAATGAAAAATCAGATGATATTATTGATGATAAACAAATAATGCCAAAAGATGCAGATGCTAATGGAGCATATTGTATTGCATTAAAAGGACTATATGAGATTAATAAAATTAAAGAAAATTGGAGTGATGATAAGAAGTTAAAAGAAAGCGAATTGTATATAGGTGTTACTGAATGGCTTGATTATATTCAGAATAGAAGGTTTGAGTAGATGGAAGATTTGATATTAATTTCTAATCTCAATGATTTTATATTTTGTCCGGTTTCCATATATTTTCATAAATTATATGGAAATCAGGACAATTTGACATATCAATCACAGTATCAGATTAATGGTACGAAGGCACACGAGAAAGTAGATAATAAAAAATATTCTACGAGAAAAAGCGTAAAAATGGCATTAGATGTGTATTCAGATGAATATAAGATTGTTGGGAAAATAGATTTGTATGATGAAATTAGTAAGACACTTATAGAACGGAAAAAGTTTGTTAAGAAAATATATGACGGATATATTTTTCAATTATATGCCCAATATTATGCAATGACAGAGATGGGGTATGAGATTAATCATTTAGAAGTAAGAAGTCTTGATGATAATAAAAAATATAAAATTGCACTTCCAGATGATGATGTGGCAATGAAAAATAAATTTAAACAATTAATTAACCAGATTAGGTTATTTGATATGGATAAATTTGAGCAGACTAATAAAGAAAAATGTAGTAAATGTATATATGAGCAGGCGTGTGATAAGTCATTAATTAAAGAGGAATAATTATGTTGAGTGCTAATGATTTCAAGAAGAAACAAGTGATTTTTTTATTGACTAATATTGGTGATAAATTATCATTTTCAAACGATAATGTTATAGTGAAAGACCAAGATGGAAAGATAAAGTTTCAGTCGACTTGTTATAGATTGTTTATGTTATGTGTTGTTGGAAATATATCTATTACGAGTGGATTGATACAGAGAAGTAAAAAGTTTGGGTTTTCTATATGTTTAATGAGTACAACATTTAAAGTATATGATGTTATAGGCGCAAGAATGGAAGGTAATACGCTTTTGAGAAAACATCAATATCAATATGATGGTAACGATATAGGTAGACTTATTGAACAAAATAAAATAAAAAATCAGGCACAGGTATTAAAAAACATAAGAAAAAAGACTGAGTATCAAAACGAAGCAATACAACTATTAAATGAGATGGTGATTGAACTTAATAACCCAAAAGAATATTTAGAAATTATGGGGATTGAGGGAAATGCTGCAAGAGTTTACTTTCCGAGAATGTTTGATAATGTTCAATGGAATGGGAGAAAGCCAAGAATTAAAAGTGACTATGTGAATGTTGTATTAGACATAGGTTATACAATGCTTTTTAATATTGTTGATGCAATGTTGCAAGTTTATGGATTTGATACATATTATGGGGGGTTCATAAGTGTTTCTATATGAGGAAATCATTAGTTTGCGATATAATGGAACCAATAAGACCTATTATTGACTATGAAGTGCGAAAAGCTATTAATCTAGGTCAATGTAAAATTGATGATTTCGAAAAATATGATGAACACTGGTGTTTAAAATATAAGAATAATCCACAATATATTCAATTTTTAATGCAGGCAATTATGGAATATAAAGATGAAATATTTATGTATATACAAAGCTATTATAGATATTTTATGAAAATGAAAAGTGTATCAGAATTTCCGCAGTTTAATATATAACTAGATTGGAGGTATTATGGTAGTTGTAAGTTATGATATATCAAATGACAAATTAAGAACTAAATTTGCTAAATATCTTTCAAGATTTGGACATAGATTACAATATTCCGTGTTTGAAATTGACAACAGTGAAAAAATCGTTAATAATATAGTAAATGACTTGAAGAACAAATATGAGAAATCTTTTTCGCAAGAGGATAGTGTTATTATATTTAAACTTTCATCAAGTTGTGAAGTACTGAGGTTTGGATATGCAAAGAATGATGAGAAGGACTTTATTATAATAAGCTGAAACATTTGAGAATGCAAACCTTGACCTTAATATTTAAAATTAGATGGGTTACTTAATATAATATGTGCGTATTGCACAAAAAATAATCAAAAAATGTTACTTAACAAAGGAATAATTATATAATATGACGATATAAGAGTTAAGTAACCTAAATAATTTCTACTGTGTGTAGATTTTTCCGGCTTTTATGTTATATCCGGGTTAAGTAACCTAAATAATTTCTACTGTGTGTAGATGTAAGTATCTGTTCGATTTTCTCTGATGTTAAGTAACCTAAATAATTTCTACTGTGTGTAGATTTAAAGGATATTCTGTGTATGTGCCATGTTAAGTAACCTAAATAATTTCTACTGTGTGTAGATATGTTATTAAAGAATTTCTACTATTGTGTTAAGTAACCTAAATAATTTCTACTGTGTGTAGATTGACTTTTTCAATGCTTGTTGTCGGTGTTAAGTAACCTAAATAATTTCTACTGTGTGTAAATTCCGGTTCAGATTGATGACAAGACAAGTTAAGTAACCTAAATAACTTGGCTTCCCCAATATATTGAATATTCTCCCCATTCTTGCTAAAATACCACTACAAGATTAATAGAAAAGGATATCCAATTATGAAAGAAAAGATATATACAGTTCCAGTTAATGATGCGTTTGCGTTGGATAGTGAATGTCCGATTTGTTCAATGTTTGAAAAGCTGGAGAATGATGCGGTTGAGTATGCAATGGGTCCAAGCTATATGGAAGATGACATAAGAGAAAAGACTGATAAAATTGGATTTTGCAGTCGCCATATTAAGAAGATATATGAGCAGAATAACAGACTTGGTTATGCGCTTGTTATGAAGACACATATGGATTATGTCATTAAGCAGATAGAAAGCTATAGTGATGATAAGGGCGCAGGAAAGACATTACTTAAAAAGGGCAAAGAGGCACAGGTGTGCAGTTATATTGATGAGCTTGAAGGAAAATGCTTTGTGTGCGATAAAGTAGAAGATACAATTGAAAGATACATAGATACAGTGTTTTATATGTATAAACACGACAAAGATTTTGTCGATAAGCTTAAGAGCTGCAAAGGCTTTTGTACCAGCCACTATGGACTTTTGATGAAAAGGGCGAGCGGCAAGCTTTCAGGAGCACAGTATACGGAATTCACAGAACTTATCACTAAGCTTTACATAGATAATATGAAGAGAGTGAGAGACGATGTGGCTTGGTTTATTAATAAATTTGACCACAAATATGCCAATGAGCCTTGGAAAAATGCCAAAGACTCACTCGTAAGAGCAACATTAAAAGATACAGGAGTTAATATCCAATAACATAATAATGTGTTATTTTCCGGAAGAAGATAAGTTCATTATGGTATAATGAGCACAAAAGTGCTCATCTTAAAAGTTCCTTATGGAACTTTATATGTGCAGAAAAGCTGCACAAGATTTATGGTATGATATATACATTATATTAAGAAATTAATTGATATTAATAAAAGCTGATTACCCTCATTAATAAAAATTGAGATAATCAGCTTTTTGTTGATATATAAATGTAATAATTATTACATTTATATATCAATTAATATGTAAATGTAACAGAATATAACGTGTAATTAACACGATCAATATTCTTATAAGAATAGGATAACTGCTGTCCGGTTCTTGATATTGCCTCTTTAAGATCTGCATTATAAGTTGTAGTGAATTCAATATGTGCAGTTTTATTTTTAACTGTTGAATATATGAGTTTATTTAGCTGGTTGACATTGCTTATTAAAGGTAGTTTTTTGTATCTGCAGTAGGAATATTTTGCACCACATTTTTCATAAGCGGAGTAACGGCTTCTGTCCCAAGTATGGTCGAGTGCCATATCGTCAGCACTGATATTAAAATATGAGTGGTCGATATAATCAGATGATGAGCCAACAGGGTCATCCCACGTTACATCAACGTGATACCAGTGATTATCAAGGTTGACAACATTCCATATGTGCTGCTGTCCGCCAGCCTCTCCTGAAATTGTCGCATTTTCTATTCCAAGCATATCTAACAATGTCTTAAAACATTCAGTATAGCCGCTACATACGGCAATTCCGTTGATTAATGCACTGTAGGCGTTGTAGGAAGAGTCGCCGGTATCAACATAATTGATGTTATCAACGAGATAATCGTGTATGGCAATCTCCTTTTCTATATCAGATTGATTTGGCGAAATAATCTCTTCAAGTATTTTGGTATATTTGTCATAAAGCACAAGCTGGCGTTCATTAAGATTATATGTTGACTCACTTCTGTAAGCTTTAATAATAGCAGAATTGTCCCAACATTCATAAGTTATCCGCACATTGAAACCATTTTTAATGCGCCTGTATTCACATCTTAACTGTTCTATGCCGTTAATTAATGAAAGCCATTTGTTGGCATCAATTAACTCCTCATCAGTAATGAATAATTCGCAGACATTATTATCACTATCCATACTTGCAATTATAGCCTGGACAATCTCCTCAGTTGTATCTGCGGACTGGGAAAATGCAGTCTTAGGTATTGTCATAGCTGAATTGGAAGGCATATTAAACGATATTGGAATTGTACAGCCTGTCAATGCGACAGATAAAAGCACAAGTGTGAGTATAACGCAGACACGCTTATGGATAGGCTTATATAAATTTTTCATATATGTTAATAAATCTTTCTATAATAATTTAGGTTTATTACTTTGTTAAATTAAATGTAATTTGGTATTATTACATCATATATTATAATTATATTACATTATAAAATAATACACAACTGCTAGATATATGGATATTTATGGCAGTCTGATGATAAATATACCGTGCATTTTATTTTGTACAGGGAGGAGAATTAATATGAGCGATTATATTATTAACAAACCTGATGATTTTGAATTGAATGAAACACTTGAATGTGGACAGTGCTTCCATTTTAATAAGCTTGATGAAAATGATTATGTCCTTACAGCATTTGGACATATGTTACATATAATACAGACTGAAAAAGAAATTGTATTTTATGATACTGACGAGAAGCTGTATATGGATTTGTGGAGAAATTATTTCGACATAGACAGGAATTATGGTCTTATAAAGGAAAGGCTTTTAAAGAAAGATGATAAGCTTAAGGAAGCAATTGAGGCAATGTCAGGTGTCAGAATTCTTAATCAGGAATTTTTTGAGACACTTATTTCATTTATTATATCGCAGAACAAACAGATACCACATATAAAGAAGATTGTTGCAGATATTTCTGCAAAGTATGGCGATTATGCGGGTGAGGTGAAAGGTGTACCTATGTATACATTTCCTGATGTAAGGAAGTTAGCCAAAGCAGAAGTAGAGGATTTGAAGGAATTAAAGACAGGCTTTAGAGCACCTTACATATATGATGCCGTAAAATGTGTCGGCGAGGGAAAGATTAGCTATGATGAGCTTATTGCACTGGATAGTGAGCAGGGCATTGAGAAAATGTGTCAGATAAAAGGGGTTGGCAACAAGGTCGCAAGCTGTGTAAGCCTTTTTGCATTGGGTAAAAGGGACAGCTTTCCTATTGATGTGTGGATAAAAAGAATAATGGAATATCTGTATTTTGACGGAAATGATACTTCCAAAGATGTTATAGCTGCATTTGCTAAGGAAAGATTTGGCGAGCTTGGCGGATATGCACAGCAGTATCTTTTCTATTATGGAAAGACTGTCAAGATGGGTGTCGCTAATAAGAATAAAAAATAAAAAAAGTATAATCAAAATGTTAAATCATTAATATATTTAGAAATAGCTGTTGACAAATTATTAGCCGGGTGCTATCTTAATTTTATTGAAATTAGCACTCGGTTGAAATGAGTGCTAACAAGCAAAAAACAAATTGCTGCCATATACATTTCAGACAGCGGAATGGAGGATATATATGAAATTAGTACCATTAGGAGACAGAGTTGTAATTAAAGCATTAGTTGCAGAAGAAACTACAAAGTCAGGTATCGTATTACCAGGACAGGCAAAGGAGAAACCATCTCAGGCAGAGGTAGTTGCAGTTGGACCTGGCGGGGTTGTTGATGGCAAGGAAGTTACAATGCAGGTTAAGCCTGGTGATAAGGTAATATATTCTAAGTATGCTGGAACAGAAGTTAAGCTTGATGATGAAGAATACATCGTTGTAAAGCAGAATGATATTCTTGCGGTAATCGAGGATTAATCAGATACAGCCAGTTTACTGGCGGATATATGAAAAGTGATAGTTAGTTGATATCAGATATATTTTTATTACAGATAATAATGGAGGTAATAGCAATGGCAAAGGAAATTAAATACGGAATTGAAGCAAGAAAAGCTCTTGAAGAGGGTGTTAATAAATTAGCTAATACTGTAAGGGTTACAATCGGACCAAAGGGACGTAACGTAGTTCTTGATAAATCATATGGTGCACCACTTATCACTAACGATGGTGTTACAATCGCTAAGGATATCGAACTTGAAGATGCATTTGAGAATATGGGTGCCCAGCTTGTAAAGGAAGTTGCTACTAAGACTAATGATGTAGCAGGTGATGGTACAACAACAGCTACAGTTCTTGCACAGGCTATGGTTAATGCAGGTATGAAGAACTTAGCAGCAGGTGCTAACCCAATCATCTTAAGAAAAGGTATGAAGAAGGCTACTGATTGTGCAGTTGAAGCTATTGCACATATGAGCGAGAAGGTTACAGGAAAAGACCAGATTGCAAAGGTTGCATCTATCTCAGCTGGTGATGAAGAAGTAGGTCAGATGGTAGCTGATGCTATGGAAAAGGTTTCTAATGATGGTGTTATCACAATCGAAGAATCTAAGACAATGAAGACAGAACTTGATCTTGTAGAAGGTATGCAGTTCGATAGAGGATATATTTCAGCATATATGGCAACGGATATGGATAAGATGGAAGCTAACCTTGATAACCCATATATCCTTATCACAGATAAGAAGATTTCTAATATTCAGGAAATCTTACCAGTTCTTGAACAGATAGTCCAGAGCGGTGCTAAGCTTCTTATCATTGCAGAAGATGTTGAAGGTGAAGCTCTTACGACACTTATCGTTAATAAGTTAAGAGGTACATTCAATGTTGTAGCTGTCAAAGCACCTGGATATGGTGACAGACGTAAGGAAATGCTTAAGGATATCGCTATTCTTACAGGTGGTCAGGTTATTTCAGAAGAACTTGGCCTCGAACTTAAGGATACAACAATGGATATGCTTGGTAGAGCTAAGTCAGTTAAGGTTCAGAAAGAAAATACAGTTATCGTTGACGGCGAAGGTGCTAAGGAAGATATCGAAGCAAGAGTTGCACAGATTCGTGCACAGCTTGAAGAAACAACATCTGACTTTGATAAGGAAAAGTTACAGGAAAGACTTGCTAAGCTTGCAGGCGGAGTAGCTGTTATCAGAGTTGGTGCTGCAACAGAAACAGAGATGAAGGAAGCTAAGCTTCGTATGGAAGATGCCCTTAATGCAACAAGAGCTGCTGTAGAAGAAGGCGTTATCTCAGGTGGTGGTTCTGCTTATATCCACGCTTCTAAGAAGGTTGCAGAACTTGCTGCTACACTCAGTGGTGATGAGAAGACAGGTGCAGAGATTATTCTTAAGGCACTTGAAGCTCCTTTATACCACATTGCTCACAATGCGGGTCTTGAAGGTGCAGTTATCATCAACAAAGTAAGAGAGTCAGAAGTAGGAACAGGTTACGATGCTCTTAATGATGAATACGTTAATATGATTGATGCTGGTATTCTTGACCCAGCTAAGGTTACAAGAAGTGCATTACAGAATGCTACAAGTGTAGCTTCAACACTCCTTACAACAGAGTCAGTTGTAGCTGATATCAAAGAAGATACACCAGCAATGCCAGCAGGAGCTGCCGGTATGGGCGGAATGATGTAATAAGTAATAATTTGCTATACATCAGCAAGTTGATAAAATAAATTTAACACTTACATCATATTAAAAAAGTCCCTTTGTTTATGTTTTATATTCATAAACAAGGGGGCTTTTTGTTGTGCAATATAAAAGGAATGTGTTATGCTATCAAGGTTATTAAGTGAATTGCAGCAGATTGAGCTGATTCATATATGTCAGGAGAGCTTGGTTTATGTTTTTTAGTAGAAGAAAGAATGATGATTTGTCAGAAAAGCTGGTTAAACTGGTTGTTCCGATAGCGATACAGCAGTTTATGTTGGCACTTGTAAGTGCCACAGATGCGGTTATGCTGGGATTTGTGGACCAGACCTCGTTGTCTGCAGCTTCACTTGCCGGACAGATACAGTTTGTGCTTAATCTGTTTATAGCAGGGATAACAGCAGGCTCAGGAATAATGATTTCACAGTACTGGGGAAAGAAGGACATAAAAGCTATTGAAAAGGTCATGCCGGTGGCTTTATATGCTAATCTGCTGTCAGGCGGCATATTCACTATTCTTGCGCTTCTCATACCTGAGGGACTTATAAGGATATTCACTAACGAACCGGAGCTTATTGCAAGCGGTACACTATATATCAGGGCGGTAGCCTTATCTTATGTGCTGTGTGCAGTATCGCAGGTATATCTGATTCTTCTTAAGAATACAGGAAGGGCGGCTCAAAGCTCCGTTATCAGCTCATCAGCAGTTGCTGTTAATATAGTCTGCAATGCTGTCCTTATATTTGGACTACTTGGTATGCCACGTCTTGGCATACGTGGAGCGGCTTATGCAACTGTAATATCAAGAGTGATAGAGCTTGTATGGGCATATATTGCAGTTAACAAAGACAGGATTGCCACTCTGGAGTGGAAAGGAATTATTCATACAGATAAAGCACTTACAAGAGATTTCTGGTATTACACAACACCTGTGCTATGTGCCTCCTTAGTGTGGGGCATTGCATTTGTATTATACTCAGTTATACTTGGACATATGGGAAGTGATGCTGTTGCAGCGAATTCCATAGCCAGTATAGTAAAGAGTATGGTACAGTGCGTTATAAGGGGTGTTAGTGCCGGGGCAGGAATTATTATAGGTAATCTTCTAGGAGCAGGTAAGCTTGATAAAGCCAGGAAAT
>UMFK01038484.1_pt1 | contig 48994 bp, 50 predicted proteins | sample 1964981 | NCBI WGS metagenome assembly UMFK01 (sample SAMEA4836043, study PRJEB28245) | human gut metagenome | biome: gut microbiome; material: fecal sample | place: Denmark | collected 2008
AGAAGATTTAGAATCAGTTTCAGAAGCTTTATCAAATTTCAATTATTATAATAATACAAATAAATAATTTTATCAGAATTTTTATTATACAAAAGTTTTTTTACTTACATATAGACAATTAAAATAATCTGAAATATGAATACATATATATATTATTTCATATAATTATTGAGGGATAAAAATGAATAATATAATATATGGATTTTTACTTACAACAATAGCTGGATTTTCAACTATGATAGGAACTATACTTGTTTTTACTAAAAAAAATGAAAAAATATTAATTTCTTCTTTAGCTTTTGCAGCAGGTGTAATGTTATGTGTATCTTTAACTGATTTGATACCTGAAAGTGTAGAATTAATAAGTTTAAAATATAATATTGTTCCTACTATTTTAATAAGTTTAATATTTATTGTTATCGGAATTATAGTTTCATCATATATAAATATTAAACTTCCTATTGAAAATAAAAATGGATTATATAAAGTAGGAATATTTTCTATGCTTGCTATTATATTACATAATATACCAGAGGGAATTGCAACTTTTTTAGCAAGTACTTCTGATATGTCCTTAGGAATAGCTCTTACAATAGCTATAGCTCTTCATAATGTACCAGAAGGTATAAGTATATCTATTCCAATATACTATTCATCTAACAGTAAAAAAAGAGCAATATTATATACTCTTATTTCAGCACTTTCAGAACCTTTTGGCGCACTTTTGGCTTATTTATTTTTAAGTAAGATAGTAACTGATACGATAATGGGATGTATTTTTTCTATTATTGCAGGTATTATGATATTTATATCTATGTTTGAGTTACTTCCTACTTCATTTAAATATAAAAATAGGGGAGTTACAATATTGTTTTTTATAATAGGAATATTATTTATGTATATTAATTCAATTATATTTTAAAAAAATAGAGTTAAACAGTTACTCTATTTTTTTTATAAACTTTAATTTTGTTTTTATATCTACGATATATATCATGTGCATGTAATGCATTTTCATCGTTTCTTTTTGATAATTTTAATATACCAAATGGATTGTAATAAACTGAAATAGGGGAGATAATATCAATTCTATCACCTCTACCATATTCTTTACAATATAATTGATGTGTTTCTAAATCTACAAATATAATATTGTTTCCACCATTAATAATCTTTACAATAGTTTTTTTAATTCTTTCGTTTGGATCTTTAATATATGGCATAAATACTGAAGCATAATACAAATTATCTAATTTTTTCATATTTTTCCTCCTTTTTATACATAATAGACAGTATTATAGAGATTTTCTATAAAAAAGTCAAGTGTTTTCCCCTATTTTCTTATTAATAGGGGATATAAGGCATTATATGAATTATAAATTAAAAAAGAACTAAATATAGTTCTTTTTTAGTGTGGGTAAATTAATTACATCAAATTATTTGCAATCGTATGATTTACAATTCATTGAATCATTTGATGATGTAGTATTAGCATTACGGTCATAGTTTTTTTGAGCGTTTTTGCTTTTTGATTTTAAATCTTTATTTTTTTTCATTTTAATCACCCAATTATAGTATTAACCAAGCATAAGTAATTATACATATATTGTTAAATTAATTAAAAAAAGAAGTTTTTACAACTTCGTATAATTAATATTATGTTAACTTGTTACTTTTCTTGATTGTATTTCAGCCATTTTTTCTAGTACTTCAGCAGCGTTTTTTTCATTAATAACTGTATATCCTAGTTCTTTTAAAGCTTGAACTTTAATAGTATTTAATTCCATAGTTCTGCTCATTTTTTCTTCCATTTTATGTTCAATTTGAGAAACAAATCGCTTATGACATTCTATTATTTTTGATTTTGATGTAGATTTGCCACCATTTGTAAATAAAGTAAATGCTGAGAAAAGTATACTTTCAAATATGAATTGTTCTTCTTCATTAAATACAAATTCTAAAGGTTTTTCAAATCCAGCTGCTTTAGCAACGTACGCTAAAATATATTTTAATTCTTTTGAACTATCCATTGATTGTATATAGTTATATAAATATTTAATTGAATAATATGAATCATCAGTATCATCTTCTAATTTTTCTTTAACTATATCTATAATATTATGAAGTAATTCTTTTTCTTTTTTCCCAAGTCCACTATAAATATCATTATCATTTAATTGATTTTTATTTGTATTTTCAAATAAACTATTTATTCTTGTTTCAACATCCATTATATAATCAGTATCTACTTTTATATTTTTTAATTCATCAGCTGATTTAATTCCAAGTAAATTTAATAGTAAAACTTTTTTATCTTTTGGCCATTTATTTAAATCGTCTAATTCTAAGTAATTATAAATCATTTGTCTAGAAACACCTAAAAATTTTGCTAATTTAACTTTTGATATTCCTAGTTCTTTTAATATTTCGTTTAATCTTTCCATATGTTTATTAAAACCTCCTATTATCATTTTAACACTTCATAGTCAAATGTCAAGTGTAAAGTAATAGTATATTTACAAATACCATAATTTGGCATTATTTTTTCTTACTTCTTTAATTATTCCGCCACCTAAACATTCTTCATTATCATAAAAAACACATGCTTGTCCAGGTGTAACTGATTTTACTCCCTCAGGATATTTTACAATTATTTCATCATTTACAAATTCAATTTCAACTTCATTGTCTGGTTGACGATATCTAAATTTTGCTGTACATTTTTTTGGTTTATTTTCACTTATCCAATTTACGTTTTCGATAACAGCACTGTCTGATATAAGATATTTATTATCTTCTCCTTCAGCAACGTATAATATATTTTTTTCTATGTCTTTTCCTACAACAAATAGTCTATCTTTTGTGCCACCAATATCAAGTCCTTTTCTTTGACCTATTGTATAATACATTAAACCTATATGTTCCCCTACTCTTTTTTTTGTTTCTATGTTTATTATATCTCCTGGAATATTAGGAAGATAATTTTTAAGAAAATCTTTAAAATGTCTTTCACCAATAAAACAAATTCCAGTTGAATCTTTTTTTCTAGCAGTTATTAAGTTATGTTCTTCTGCAATTTTTCTTACTTCTGGTTTCTTTAAATCACCTATTGGAAATAAGACATTTTCTAATTGTTTTTTTGAAAGTTGTGAAAGAAAATAAGTTTGATCTTTATTGTCATCAATAGCTCGTAATAATTTATTATTTTTTATTCTAGCATAATGACCAGTTGCTATAAAATCTGCTCCTAATTTTTTTGCTTCTTTTACAAACATATCAAATTTAATATATTTGTTACACATAATATCTGGATTTGGAGTTCTTCCTTTTTTTAATTCGTCAAGAAAGTATGTAAATACATAATCCCAATATTCTTTAACAAAGTCTATTCTATGAAGTGGAATACCAATTTTCTTACATACACTTAATGCATCGTTATAATCTTGTTCTTGTGGACATATATTATTTGTTAGTGTCGGATTACCTAATATATCATTATTTACGCCAGCATCCCAATTACGCATAAATAGTCCTATTACTTCATATCCTTGTTCTATTAGTTTAATAGCTGCGACACTACTGTCAACGCCTCCACTCATTCCTATAACAACTTTTTTCACATAAATCACCTACCTAATTATAGCACGTTTACTTAATAAAAAAAATACCATTATTTTATTAAAGGTATTATTATTTTAATAAGTAATGGTGTTATAAATGTTTCTATGATTATACCTATAGTAATTGCTATTACGGAAATGATTAGGATTTTTACATATTTATTCATCATTACTTTAAAATCCATATTTTTTTTATTTATAATTGAGTTAATCATTTTTAATGAAAAAAATATTGAATATGTTGTTATCAGCATATATATTAAAAAATAAATCATTTGATGAGGAAATATATTTATAAAATTAAGTAAGCAGCCTTTTAATTTATAATTAAATACTATAGAAGCAATTGAAAAACCTAATGTAAAACTTTTTATAAAAAACATTATTGTTACTATAGGTATTCCTATAATTGATATACCAAGTATCCATATTATTATTATATATAGTAGATTATTAAATAAACCGTTTTTTATACTTTCAAGATAGTTTAATTTATTGTTTTCTATATTTGATATATAGTTATTAAAGTAATCAGTGACTAATTTTTTGTCTGTTTCACTTAGTATTGCCATAAATATTGATCCTGCTATTATTCCGATTATTAGTAAGATTGTAAAAAATAGTAGTGTCTTTTTATTTACTTTTATTGTTCCTTTTAACTTGTCCATCCATTTCATATTTATCACCTACTAAATATTATTTAAAAATTAAAATAATATTCCAAAAATATTAAAAATATATTATAATGTTTAATAGAGGTGATCACATGAAACCAAAAACACAAAAAATTGTCGTATATTTAATGCTTTTTGTTATGATTGCATCATTTGTTATGTCAATTATTTTTATATAGGCTAAAGCCTTTTTTATTATAAAATAAAGGTGGTGAATAATGAATTTTATTAGGAAAATTATTTTAGTAGCATTTTGTATATTTTTTATAGTATGTACATACTTATTAGTAAATGGTTATTCTTTGTATAAAAGTGTATTAAAAGAAACTTCACTAGAAGAAAAAATAAATGAAATTAGAAATAAGGAAGATTATACTAAAATTGAAGATGTTTCGCCAGACTTTTTGAATGCTATAGTTGCCGTTGAAGATCATAGATTTTATAAACATAATGGCGTTGATTTAATATCTACTGTGAAAGCTATTTTTACTAATGTAAAAGCTTCTTCTTATGTTACAGGTGGAAGTTCAATTACTCAACAATTAGCTAAAAATATGTATTTCTCTCAAGAAAAAAAGATGGTAAGAAAGATTGCTGAAATGTTTATGGCTTATAATTTAGAAAAGAATTTAAGTAAAAATGAAATACTTGAATTATATATTAATAATATTTATTATGGTAGTGGATATTATAGTGTTTATTCAGCTAGTATGGGTTATTTTAATAAAAAACCAAGTGAATTAACTTTAGATGAAGCAAGTTTACTTGCAGGTATTCCAAATGCACCATCTATATATTCATTAGATGTTAATCCTACCCTTGCTAGACAAAGACAAAAACAAGTTATAAGTGCTATGAAAGAATATAACTATATAAATGATTAAAGGATAAAGAAATAACTTTATCCTTTTATTGATTGTATTATAACTACATATATTGTTTTGAAAAAACATTTAAAATCTAATAAAAATGAAATGTTTTTGGCATATTCTACGTCATATTTTAGTTTTTCATGGTGTTCTATTTCTCTTCTACCATTTGCTTGTGCAAGACCAAATATACCAGGTTTTACTGTATAACGAATTGGATCAATGTAATCATCAGGAAGAGAATCATTTATTAAAAATGGTCTTGGTCCTATAAATGACATGTCTCCTTTTAATATATTAAATAATTGAGGTAATTCATCTAATCCAGTTTTTCTTAAGAATCTTGTAAATTTTGTTGTTGTATCATTATTATAATTAATTTTAAGGGTTCTAAATTTATATATATTAAAAGGCATTTTATTTTTTCCTTCTCTTGATTGTTTAAATATTATAGGAAACCCTATATTAAATATTTCAATTATGCTAATAAGTATTATAAGAGGTAATAAAATAATTATAAGCAATAATGATAAGATTATATCTATTAGTCTTTTTATATATTTTTTATACATATTATCCTCTTTCTAGGAAGTTACAGTGTTTGCACAATTCCATTTCTTTTTTATTGCTTTTAAATCCTTCTATCATTTTAATAACTGTTTTTTTATTTAATATTTCATCTATTTCTTCTTTAAATATATTTCCTAAGTTAATTATTCCAAGAGTGTCTAAACAACATGGTACAATAGTACCATCTACAAGTATTCCAATATGATCGGTTAATCCATAACATTTACCTGATTCATTATAATATGAGTTATTTAAATCAGGCCAAATAAATTGTTTTTCAAAATTAAAAAATAGATTTTCTTTAATTTTAGTATTTTTAGTTATATTTACTTTATAGTAATTATTGACTTCATTTATTATATCTTCCGAGTATTTATTTTTAACCCATAATCTTAATGATACATATGTATCGTTTTTTATTAATTTTTCGACAGAATCAAATATATTGTTTAAGTATTTTTTAAGTTCTACATTGTATTTGACATCAAAACTATGTAAAGATATGTTTACTTGTCTTATATTTTTGTTATCTTTAATTTTATCTATTAAATAACCATTCGTTGTAATGTTTATATTAAAACCTTCATTTGAAGCAAGTAATATAAATTCATTTAATTTAGGGTTTAATAGTGGTTCGCCTAAAATATGTAGGTATATATAATTTGTGTAGTTTTTAATTTTTGAGAGGATTATTTTAAAGTTTTGTATAGTCATTATTTCTTTTTTTCTTCTATTTTTAATGCAAAAATCACAATTTAAATTACACAAGTTAGTTGTTTCAATATATATTTTTTTAAATCTCACATAATCACATCCATTATTTTTTATACCAATAATTCATATATAATTTTAATGCAGTTCTAGGGCTATCAACTCCATCTTTATTTTTTATAGGTGCGAAATCTTCTTCCCTTTTTCCTCTTAAAATAGCTATATTTTTAAAATAATTAAATGAATCAAATATAAATGTTTCAAATTTATAGATATTATTATCAGTTGGAATTATTTCTTTTCCATATTCATTTAAATATGAATTTTTCTTTAAAGCTTTGTGATACATTAAATTTTTTTTACTTAATTTTTCTAAAGCTTTTACAGTAAATAAATTACACATAATATGTGCTTCGCCATATTTTAATTCACCATTTATTTTTTCTTGAGCTAAAATGCTTGGTAATTCAGAATATTCTATAACATGAGGATGACCATGATTTAAACAAAAAACACCAACTTTTTCTTCTGGATTTGATTTTAGGATAGTTTTAGAAGCTATTTGGGTATTTGATTTAATAGCTAAACCAAGTAGTGTTGGATCTGACATTTTTAATAATATGTTATCAATACTTCCTATGAATACCCACTTAGTTTTGTTTTGTTTGATTTTTTTTAATACTCCAGACTTTTTTAATGACTTAAATATACTACCATTACCATCTGATGCAAATTTTATTAGTTTATTATTTCCTATTAATAATTTTCCTTCTAAATCTAATAGTGGAAGTTCAGTTTGTTTAAAAAAAGTGATTTTATTTTGATTATATCCAAAATAATTGTTTTCTTTGAAAAAAGAACATGTTTCGTTATAGTTTTCTTCACTTGTCATTATATACCAATGTAATGTTATATTATATTTTTTATTTGTTTTTTCTAAATCGTCTATTAATATTTTAAATAATGATTTTTCTACTCCATTTATATTTAATTTAAATGTTCCTTTAGGACCATTATGGTTTAACCTACTTCCTTGTCCACCGGCCATAGTTATAACTGCATATTTACCTTTTTTTATAATATTTTCGCCATACTGATTTAGAATTTTAAGTTCATTTTTATCTAATTTTTCTTTTTCTATGGATTTAACTGGTTTAATATTTAATGTTTTATTTTTTTTAGAATCATAATATAATTTTTTTAATTTCTTAAAATTAATTTTTAGTATTTGATTTTCTATTTTTTTTATTTCTTCATTATTTAAAGTACTCATAAATTTTATTACATGTTCTTGATTATATTTTTTTAATGTTTTCATCACTTTTTTATTCATATTTAACCTCTTTGTAATACCATACTACTATATGATTTTATCATGTTTTTTTAATTTATACAATCATTTGAAAAAAAGAGACATTTGTCTCTATTTTTCTGATTCCTCTAACATGTTCGTTATAAATATTCCGTAACCTGTTGATGGATTATCTATTACTACGTGTGTAACGGCACCTACTATATATTCTCCTTGAATTATTGGTGAACCACTCATTCCTTGAACAATACCACCAGTTTCTTTTAATAATTCTTGATCGGTTATTTCAAAAAGTATATTTTTTGTGTTATTAGATGTATCATTTATTTTTGTGATTTTTATATCATATTCTCCAATATTTTTATCTTTTAAAACTGTAAGTATAGTTGCATTACCCAACTTTATATCTTTTGTTTGAGCTACTTTATATAGCTTTTTATCAGGTAAAGTTGCTGTGTAGTTACCAAATATACCATGGTTGGTATTTTTAAATATTGTTCCTTTTGTATCATCTGTTTCTAGTTTTGCATTTTTTTCTCCTGGAGAGCCATTAGTACTAGATTTAATGCTTGTTACTGTTGAATTAAATATAGAACCATTATCTGAATCTAATATTTTGTTTGTACTTTTTTCAATTATTTCATGTCCTAGTGCTCCAAACAATTTTGTATTTGGATCTATATAGGTTAGTGTTCCAATACCAGTTATATTATCTTTTATATACATACCAGTTTTATATTCATTACCTGTTTTAACAAGTTTTAAGTCTGTGTATTTTTCTATGTCATTTCTTACATATCCTATTTTTATATTGTCATCTAAACAGTTTGAAAGTTTTGATGACATATCATATACATTGGATACTTTTTCATCATTTATACTTGTTATAACATCTCCAACTTTTATTCCTGCTTCTTTTGCAGGATATGAGTTATCAATTGAATACATTCCAACTACCATAATACCTTTTGAATTTAATTTTATGCCTACGTTTTCACCACCAACTATTAAATAATCTGAATAACCTAATACGTTAAATGGAATAATAAATAGTGTTAGAAGAAGTAAAATTTTTTTAAAGGATTTTTTTAAAATCATTTTAAACATCTCCTTCTAATATAATATGGTTTTTTAAATAAGCTATATTATTATTATGTATGTATTTTTTTTAAATATAATAAAAATAATACCAAAAGGTATTATTCTATATTAAAGTCTTCTATAGTTCCATTTTCAGTTACTATTTTATTTACTTGTTCCTCAACAGTTTTTAATTTTTCATCACATTCTTTTACAAGTTTCATTGCTTGAGTATATTTTTCTATAGAAGAATCTAAGTCAATTTCTCCTGATTCTAATTCGTTTACTATAGTTTCAAGATCTTTCATTTTTTCTTCAAATTTTTTTTCTTTTTCCATATTACTCCTTATTTATTACCTTAGAAATTATAAAACCATCTGATAATCTAATTTTTATTGTATCATCTATTTTTACATCTTTTATATTTTTAATTAATTTATCTTCTACATATGTTAATGTATAACCTTTTTTTAATATATTTAGTGGATTAACTAGTTCTAATTTTTGTATTAAATTAGATAAATAATCTTTCTTTTTTTCATATAAAACAATAGGATTTTTTAATATATAATGGTTTTTAATATTATCTAATTCCATACGTTTTTTAGATACATTTATAAATATATTTTTGTTTAGGTTTTCAAATAATTGATCAATTTTTTGTTTTTTATTTTCATACATTAACATTGGATTTTTAATCACAAATGAACTTTTAATTGAGTCCAATTTTAATTTTTGATAATTTATTTTTGTATTAATATTTTCATTTAATCTTATTTTGAAATTATTTATTTGTTTTATCACATCAAATATGTTAGGTACAGCAAGTTCTGCAGCTCCTGTTGGTGTGGGTGCTCTAAGATCTGCAACAAAATCTGCTATTGTAAAATCTACTTCATGTCCTACAGCACTGATAACAGGAATTTTGCAATCAAATATAGCACGTGCTACAACTTCTTCATTAAAAGGCCATAGATCTTCTATAGAACCTCCACCTCTACCTACTATTAATACATCTAAATCATAAGTTTGAGCAAGTTTTATTTTTTTTACTATATCATCTTTAGCAAATTCACCTTGTACTAAACTTGGAAAAAGATATGTTTTACATACTGGATATCTTCTTTTTATAGTAGATAATATATCTTTTATAGCTGCACCCGTCGGTGCGGTTACTATACCTATTTTTTCTGGAAATAGTGGTATTGACTTTTTCTTAGATTTGTCAAATAAACCTTCTTCTGCAAGTTTTTTCTTTAATTTTTCAAATTCCAGATATAGATTTCCAATACCATCTTGAATCATTTCATCTACATATATTTGATAGTTTCCAGTTGCTTCATAAACACTTATTCTTCCAACTATTAATACTTTCATTCCATCTGCTGGTTTAAATTCGATTTTTTTAGCGTTTGTATTAAACATAATCGCATTTATTTTACTTGTCTCATCTTTTAAAGAAAAATATAAATGTCCTGTTGTATGTGATTTAAAGTTTGATATTTCGCCTCTTAAAAAGACTTGTCTTAAATGTTCATCACTATCTATTTTATATTTAATATATCTGGTTAGTGCGGTTACCGTTAAGTATTTGCTTGAATCATTCATATATTCACCTACTTATTATGTAATATGTTATCCATTACCCCGTTTATCATATTTTTTACTTTTTCGTCACTATATTGTTTAGCTAACTCAACTGCTTCGTTGATTGCTACTATATCAGGAGTTTGAGTATATAGAAGTTCAAAAATTCCCATTCTAAGTATTGCTTGATCTGTATAACCTAACCTATCTATAGTCCAATCATTCATATTTTCGTTTGCTATTTTATCTATTTCATCTTTATAAGTAATTACTCCATAAACTGTTTCTTTAACAAATTCATTATCTATTTCTAATACTTCTTTAAAGATATCATCTAATTTATAATCTATTTTATTTTTTTCATAAATACTTATTTGATAAAGTATTGTCATTATTTTTACTCGAAGTTCACTTCTATTTAATTGTTCCATTCTATCACCTAGATAATTTTATCATATTTTTTTATAAATGTCTTAAAAATAAAATAAAAAGTTAAATTACTTTAACTTTAAATTTAATATCTTTCTTAATTGCTCAACTGTATCAAATTTTCCATCTTTACATGATGCTTGTAATTTTCTAAACATTAATACAATTTTTGTTACAACAGCAACGAAACTTGCAATTATAAATATTGCTCCATATATTTTAATATCTATACTCATTAGGTATGTTCCAAATAACAAAAATATAAATCCAATTAATATAGTTGCTATTAAAATTGTTTTATCTCTTGATGTACTTTCTAAATATGTTATCTTTTGTTTTAAATATTCAATTTGTTCTTGTTTAGATATATTCATATCTTCCATAGTTCCAATAATATTATTATATATTATTTCGTTCTTGTTTTTTTCTGTTCCATTAAAATTAACTTTTACATCCATAACCAAATACCCTCCATATTAAGTATATATAAATTTAAATTTAAAATCAAGTAAAAAAATATATTATTGATTAATATATTTTTCTCCATTGCCTAAATATAATCTATATAAAATATCTACTTGTAGGTAAATAAACATTATTAAGCCAAATATCCATCCTATTATAGGAATTATAAGACATATTATCCAAGTATAAGGTGAAAGGTATATTTCTTTTCCTGATACTTCTAATTTATAAGCTGTTTTACATATTATTTCTAAATAAAATATACAAACCATTGCTATAAATGGGATTACAAAAGGTATTCCAAGTACCCAATAATACCATTTTGAATACCAAGAATCTTTTTTATATACATCTAAAAGTGCGCCTAACACAATTACATTACTACCATTTGAAAAAATAGCAAGTAAAAGCCATATCCACCAGTTTTCTTTTTTTAATGTTTTCATTATTTTTCACCAGTTTTCTTTAATATTTTTTCTATATTTTGTTTTACTTCTTCTATATTAATATCTAATAAAAGCTTATGATTTTCCATTAATATATTTCCATTTATTATAGTTGTTTCTATATTATTTATTGATACATTATGTACTATATCAAATATTAAATTTACAGTTGGATATATTTCTATATTATTCATATCAAGAATTATAATATCAGCTTTTTTACCTATTTCAATACTACCTACTATATTATCTACATTAAGGGCTTTTGCACCATTAATTGTTGCCATTTTTATAACCTCATATGCATCTAATGCTTTTGCATTTTGATTAAATCCTTTTTGAAGAAGATCAACATATCCCATGTGGTTGAACATATTAAGATTGTTACCGCTTCCTTGCCCATCTGTTCCAAGAGAAACATTAATGTTATTATCTATTAGTTTTTTTATTGGGGCAACTCCACAACCTAAGTTTAGATTACTTATTGGATTATGACTTATTGATACATTTTTGTTTTTTAAAAGTAAAATATCATTATCAGTAATATATGTACCATGCGCAATTACTAATTTGTTATTTAAATATCCAAGTTTATTTAATAATTCTATTGGTGTCATATTATATTTTTCTTTTATTGTATTCATTTCTTCTAGATTTTCACTACTATGTATATGTATTAATAAGTTGTTTTTATCAGCTATTTTTTTTAGTTTTTCTAAATAGTTATATGAGCATGTATACATGGAATGTGGCGCAACACTAAATGTTATTAATGGATTTGTATCTTTATATTTATTATACATTTCTAGAAATTCTTCAATTTTTCTATCACCAAACTCATCTGGATCATTTAAACATCTAGTGTATACACATCTAATTTTAGATTCAATAATTGCTTTTATTCCCTCATCAACACCAAAATACATATCATTACACATAGTAGTACCTGTTTTAATCATTTCAATACAAGAAATTAAATTTGAATAATATATATCTTTAGATGTTAATTTGTCTTCAATAGGCCAAATTTTATCATTTAACCAACTCATCAATGGAAGACCATCACTAGTACCTCTAAAAATAGACATTCCTAAGTGTGTATGCGTATTTATAAGACCTGGCATTATTACTTTATTTTCTGCATTAATTAGTTTGTCATATGGTCCATTATAATCACCTAGAAATTTTATTTCATCGTTTTCTATTAAAATATCCATTTTTTTTATTTCATCATTTTTATTTACTGTAACAACTAAACCATTTTTAATTAATATTTTCATATATATCTCCTATTTTATTTTTTCTTTTAATTTATATAATATATTTAAAGCTTCAAGTGGTGTTATTTCAAGTGGATTGATTGATTTTACGTATTTTTCAATTTCACTTTCTTTTGGGATTAATTCTTCTATAGGAAGTGATTCTTGAATTTTTATATCTCTTTTCATTTCTTTATTTTCATATACATTTAGTATTTGATTTGCTCTATTAATTAATACTGATGGAAGATTTGCAAGTTTAGCAACATGTATACCATAACTTTTATCAATGCTACCATTTTTAATTTTGTGTAAGAACGTTATATTACCATTTTCTTCATGTGCACTAACATGAACATTTTTTAATGTTTTTAATGTGTTTTCAAGATCAGTAAGTTCATGATAATGGGTTGAAAATAATGTTTTAGCTTTTATATTATCATGTATATATTCAATTATAGCTTGCGCTAAAGCCATTCCATCAAATGTTGCTGTTCCTCTACCAAGTTCATCAAATAATATTAAACTTTTATTAGTAGCGTTTGAAATAGCATTATTTGCTTCTAACATTTCTACCATAAATGTTGATTCACCACTTACTAAATCATCACTAGCACCTATTCTTGTATATATTGCATCAAAAATAGGTATTTTAGCACTTTTAGCAGGCACAAAGCAACCTATTTGAGCCATTATAGCTATTATAGCCATTTGTCTCATATAAGTAGATTTACCAGCCATATTTGGACCAGTTATTAATAATATATTTGTGTTTTTATCCATTATTATGTCATTTTCAACATATTCTTTTCCTTCAAGTACTTTTTCTACAACAGGGTGTCTTCCATCTATTATTTCTATTTCCTGTTCTGTTATTGTTGGTCTTACATAGTTATTTTCTTCAGTTACTGTAGCAAATGATTGCAAAACATCGATTTCACTTATAACTTTAGATATGTTTTGAAGTTTAGGAATATATTCTTTGACTTTATTTTTAATTAAATTAAATAATTCATATTCCAAATCAATTATTTTTTCTTCTGCATTTAATATAAGTGATTCTTTTTCTTTTAAAATTGGACTTATATATCTTTCACAGTTACTTAATGTTTGTCTTCTTTCATATCCGTACTCTTCTTTTATTAAATTTGTGTTTCCTTTACTAATTTCTATATAGTAACCAAACACTCTATTATAGCCTACTTTTAAATTTTTTATTCCTGTTCTTTCTTTTTCTTCTATTTCAAAACGCGCAACAAAATCTTTGCCACCTTTTCTTAGATTTTTTAATTCATCTAGATCTTTATCATATCCTTCTTTTATTAAATATCCTTCTTTTAATGATACAGGAGGATTTTCATATATACTTTTTTCAAGTAAGTCATATAATTCATCTAATGTATTTATTGTCTTATCATAATTTATTTTTTCTAATATTTCTTTTATGTATGGTAAAAATTTAAGTGAATTTTTAAGTTGTAATAAATCTCTAGCATTTGCAGAACCAAACGCAATTCTACCACTTAATCTTTCTAAATCATATACCTCAAATAAATATTTTTCTAGATCACTTTTTATTATAAACTCTTTTAATAATGTTTCTACATAATCATATCTTCTATTTATTTCTTTTGAATCTATCAATGGATTTTCTATGAAGTTTTTAAGCATTCTTGAACCCATCGCTGTTTTTGTTTTATCAAGTAACCATATTAATGAATAATTTCTTTGTTTTAAACGTAATGTTTCAGTTAATTCTAAATTTCTTTTTGTATGTATATCCATTTTTAAGAAATTTTTATTTTCTTTTATTGTTGCATGTTGTAGATGCGAAAGGTTCCTTTTTTGTGTATTTGATATATATGTAAGTAGGTGTTTTAGTGTTTCTATGTATCTTGTATCTTCTATATCTTTATAGACATATTCATATTCTGTATTACTTTCATCGTTTGATATAGTAGTAGTTATTTTAAATTGGTTTTCTAGTATAGAAGTTATAGATATGTCTACTTTATCAGTTACAATTACTTCTTTTATTCCTATACTAACAATTTCACTTACTAATTTAGTATTATTATGTTCTATTAAAAATACGTTTACTTCACCTGTTGATATATCAATATAACTAACTCCATATACATGATTAAAATCAACTATATTACCAATATAATTGTTTTCATATTCTTTTAGAGATTCGTTATCCATTATAGTTCCTTTACTAACTATTTGTACTATATCTCTTTTTACTATTCCTTTTGCCTTTTTAGGATCTTCTAATTGTTCACAAATTCCTACTTTGTAGCCCTTCTCTACTAATTTGTCTATATATAATTTTGCAGCATGATATGGTATTCCACACATTGGAATTCTTTCTTCTAATCCTGCATTTTTACTTGTGAGTGTTAGTTCTAATTCTCTTGAAATGTTTACTGCATCTTCAAAAAACATTTCATAAAAATCTCCTAACCTAAAAAATATTATTACATCTGGATTTGATTTTTTTACATCAATATATTGCTTTATTCCAGGTGAAACTTTTGCTATATCTACTTCTGATAGTTTCATTTTATCACCAAACTAATTATACCATAAATTATTTTAATTATCATTATTATTTTACCTATATATTTAAAGTAAGTATTGAAAATTTTTGATTATTTTTATATACTATCTATTGGAGGTAGGATATGAAAAATTCTTATAATATGGCCCAAGCAATGATGGATGGTGGTCTTATATCAATTATTACTAATAAAAAAACTAAACCAGCTAAAAGATATGGAATTTTTATTGGTTGTATATTATTTTATTTAGTATTAATTGGGTTATGTCTTTTTAATGGTATAGGTAATTTTAATAAAAATATGTTCTTGTTTTTTCTACTAAATATAATTGGAATATTATTAATTGTTGATTTATTAAGATTGGTATTTTATGTTGAAAAAAATATGAAATAAAAACTCTATTTGATGAAACATCTTATAGAGTTTTTATTTTTTTAATTCTTCTATGACATTATCTAATGTTATTGCCTTAATTATTTTTATATTATAGTTGTTTTCATTAACTAATTTCATAACTTCTTCGTAGTTTTCACCATCCGGAACTATAAATATATCAGCTTTGTTTTTTACTGCACCTTTTAATTTGTATTTTACTCCACCAATGCTTCCAACTTTACCATCGCTATCGATAGTACCTGTTCCAACAATTTTTCTGTTTCTTGCAATATCTTCATTTGTTAAATAATCATATATAGCAAGTGAAAGCATAAGTCCACCAGATGGTCCTGTTTCTGATTTATCAAAATTAAATTGTATGTTAGGATCTGTATTTAAATCATATAATTCTGATATTAATATTCCAATAACTATTCTATCATTTAGTTTTTTCATTTTAGCTGTTCTGATATATTCTTGTTGGTTGTTTATAACAGTTATTTTTATTTCATCATTTTCTTTATAGTTAGATAAGATATTATACAATTGCTCTTTATTAAATATTGGGGTGTTATCGATTTTTATTATTTGATCACCTATTTTTAAATCAGTTGTATTTTTATCTTCTATATGTGTAACATATATTTTATTATTTATTATATTAACTGTTTTTCCTGCTTTTTTAAAAGCTACAAGTGTTGCATTATTAATTGATTCTTTTAATAATAAATCATTTCTATATAAGGCTTCTTCTACTGTTTCATTATCATATTTAATTTCATCTAATTTAACTATATCATAATCTTTATTTATGAGTGCATATAAATATACCGGAATAGTTGCTTTTAGTTCTGAAACGTAAGCTAAATTTATACTACCATTAATTTCATTCGAATTTTCTATTTTTATTTTATCATTAACATTTATAAGTCCCCCTGGTGCATCGATATAATATGGTAATTTAAAAAAGGTTAGAAAGAAAAGTAAAAATATTGTTATTAAAAATTTTATATTATGTTTTATAAATAGTTTTATTTTTTCATATATTTTATTAATCATAGTTTTTTCCTTTCTAATTAATTTTATAAAATGGTAGGTGTATTTATGAAGAAAAAATTTAGGTATATTGTAATAGTTATTTTATTTTTTTTTGTTATTTATATACTAACACATTCTAGAAGCGTTGTTGAAACAATGAAATTTTCTATGGATTTGTGGAAGAACAATGTGTTTCCTACTTTATTTCCTTTTTTAATTATTTCTGATTTATTAATTAATTATGGTTTTGTTGAAATAGCAAGTAAATTATTTACACCTTTAATGAAATTTTTTAAAATAAAAAAAGAATGTGCATGTATTTTTGTTTTAAGTTTGTTTTCGGGTTTTCCAAGTAATTCTAAATATGCTAAAGAACTGTTTGATAAAAATATAATTGATGAGTATGATGTTACTAAAATATTATTGTTTACTCATTTTTCTAATCCCTTATTTATATTAGGTACAATAGGAATATTTTTAAATCAAAAACTTGCATTTTTAATATTAATAAGTCATTATCTTGGTAATTTTATTATAGGAATAATTTTTAGGAATTATCATCCTAGTTATAGTGACTCTAATATAAAAATTCAAAGTAATATATCTAATAATTTTATTGAAACTTTAACTAGTTCTTTATTTAAAACTATAGATACATTACTTTTGCTTCTTGGAATTATATCGACTTTTTTAATAATAACATGTATGATTAGTGATATTTTAAATATTAATCAAAACTTACAATATTTTATAAATGGAATTATTGAAATGACGCAAGGAATAAAATATATATGTAGTTCAAACATTGATATTAACTTAAAAGCAATAGTTTCAACCTCTTTTATATCTTTTGGTGGCATATGTATTCATGCACAAGTAAAAAGTGTTTTAAAAGGTGTGAATATTAAATATAAAATTTATTTGCTTGCAAGAATATTACACGCTTTTATATCTTCTACTATTTTATTTTTATTAATTAGTTTTTAGTTCTTTAATTAAATTCTTTTCAACTGTAATAACTGGCCTTATTCCAGATGCTCCTGCATATGAGATGCTACCATATCCAAGAGTTTGATCTGAAGTTTTGTCTATTGTATCTCTAATTCCATCAACATCATATGCTCCACTTATTCCTGTACTTTCTCTTATTGGTGTTGATGTCCAATATCCTGTTAGATATTCACCGTCTGTACAATATTTACCTAAATTTTCTACTAACCAAAAATAATTAGTTATTTCAGAATTAGCTATATGCCATCCATCAGTTGAACTATATGAATTACCACTCCCGTTTAAATTAAACCAAGAAATATAAGAATCCATATTTATTAAAGAATCATGATTTCTACGCCCAATAAATACTTTGTTAGAATTCCATTTAATTGTATCTTCTCTATCTGCTCCTACTATATGAGCAATTTCATCTGCAGATATTAATCTTGCAGGAACTACCCAACTTGAAGTATCTTCTTTTAATTTTTTTGTTATTGTTATTGGCCCTTTACTACTATCATCATACCGAGAACTTTCCCAGTTTTCTTCAGTACCACCTGCTGCTATATAATCTTCTTTTGAAAGCCAAGCATATGTAGCTGTTGTATTGTGATCTAATATCATTGTGTAATTTTTTGAATCTTCTTCATATACATACCATTTCATACATCCTGACTTAGTTCCAGTAGTACTTGTAACATTTTTTGAATCACAATAATTTGTCAAATTTGTTGGGTCTAAGTATACTATTGCTTTATATGTATCATTTTGATTTGCTAAAACCTTTGTTGGTCCAACACAACTTCCCTTTTCATCTAATGAATAAAAATAAGTATTAGAATCATATCTAACTTTAACTGTTTTATCGTTTATTTCCTTACCATTATATTTAATTTTAGAAACAAGTAAATTTTCATCAATTAGTTTTTGTATATCTATACAATATATTACTCCATTTTTTATATGAAAATCGTTTTCATTTTGTGTGATATAATCTTTAGCTGCTACTTCAATTAATTTCATTGATGCAGCATTTTCTCTTTCTTTACTATTTTGTATTATATTTACAGTTGTGATTATAACAAGTGAAACAATTATTGATAAAAGTAATATTGTACAAATTAGTTCAATTAGTGTAAATCCATTCTTTTTATTCATTTTATCACCCCATTAAAATATCAGCAATCAAATTTCTTATGTTTGAAATAGTATCTACAATATAATAAAATTTATCTTTAAAAAAGTTAGTTTTTGTTTTTTTATTATCTATATATATTATAAATTCTTCATCTTTTATTTCGGCTTTTACATCTTTAGAATACCTTTTATATTTTTTTACTAATTCTTCTAGATCATTATCTTTTATACTTCCATATATATATAACATGTTTTTGTTTATATATACACTATTACTTAAAAATGATTTCATATTTGGTTTTATTTCAGATATGTTACATATAATAAAATCTACATTTTTTCTTTTAAATACTTTTCTAATTTTTTTAACTTTAATTATTTTAGAATTCTTGGTTGTAGAATTATCACAATACATTTTTTTTGACTTACGCTTACAATTAGATAATGAATTACAAATTGTTATTCTTTCATTTTTATCGATTATATCATATATTTTTGAATCATCTACACCAATTAATAATACATTTCCGTTTGCACATTTAGCAATATTATATAAATCTTGTTTCACTTATATCATTCCTTTATAATATCATTTATAATATAACTTGCACATAGTAACCCACAAGTTGCAGGTACAAAAGAAGTTGATCCAATTTTTTCTTTTACTTTTATAGGAATTTCATCACTATATACCACTGGTATTTTAGTATTTATTTTTTCATCTTTTACCATTTTTCTAATTATTTTAGCGATAGGATCATAATTTGTTTTTCGCACATCTACTATTTTTAGTTTTGATGGATTTAATTTATTTCCAACACCCATTGAAGAAATAAATTTAATTTTATTTTTAATACATGTTTTTATTATTTCTTTTTTAGTAGATACAGTGTCACATGCGTCAATAACATAGTCAATTTTTTCTTTAAATAATTCATCTATATTTGCTTTATCTATAAATTTTGTAATACATTTAACTTCAATAAATTTATTAATAGATTGTATTCTTTTTTTTAATTCTTCGGTTTTAAATTTTCCAATATTTTCATAATTAGTCATTAACTGTCTATTTAAATTAGTTATGTCTATTTTATCGTTATCTACAAGTATTATTTTTTTTATTCCAGATCTTATTAAAGCTTCTGTTGCGTAACTTCCTACTCCGCCTAGTCCTATAATAAGCACAGTTGCATTTTGAATTTTATCTATGTTGTTTTTGCCTATTAATAATTCTAATCTTTCAAATTGATTCATCTTATCACCATCTTATTTTTTACAACATAAGTATAACATGAATGATAATTTTAAGCAATAAAAAAAGCCCAAGGATATAAGTGTCTCAAACGACAAACCCTGGCTCCCAGGTGGGCATCACATTATATGTTTTAGGATTCCTAATAAAAGGCTTTCAACACCGCATATAAATTAGATTCCCATATCGTTTATTTTGTAGGTTTTTCTTTATAAACACTTTGTTATCTTTGGACAATTTTATTGTATCATATTTATGAAGTTCAGTCTATAACTTATTGATTATTTTTTTAAATTATCAAATAAATATGTATAGTATTTTTTTTCTTGAATCAAATTTGATATATTAAAATATGTATTAATTTTTGCATTTATACTTGATATATCTAGTTTACTTAGACCATTTCCAACAAATTTTTTACTAGTTGCATCATATGTTCCTTTTTCATTTACCCAGCTATAGTCAGCTAAAGCAACTATTCCACCTTCTTTTGAAAATGCATCTGTTCCTATAAGTAGTCTTGAGTCAAATTCAATTCCAAATAAATTTAAAAGGGTTGGTAATATATCAATATTTGATATAAATTTATCATTTTGAACATCACGTTTTTGTGCATCCCATATAATTAAATTTTGATGATGTACTAAGAATTTATTGCTCCTATCTTCAGTGTCAATTTCGTTTAATTCATTATTTTCAAAATAATATGGATAGTGGTCTGGTGTGATGACAATAACAGTATCATCTAATTTTCCAGCTTTTTCCAATGAATTAATTAAATACTCTAATGCTTTATCTAATTCTTTGTTTGCTGCTATATAGGTTTTTAATTGATCAGAATATTTTAAGTTAGAAACTTCTTCATAATTCTTTTGAGCTATTGAATTATCATTATAATTATAGTTACCATGTCCACTTACAGTAACATAATAAGTAAAAAATTTATCTTCATTTATATAGGTATCAATAGTATTTTGGATCATTTCTAGATCGCTACCTCTAAAGTTATCGCATGTACTTACTGTTCCAGACTGGCAAAAACCTATATTATCGTAATTATCATTTTGAAAATACTTTTCTCTGTCATAAAAATCCCCTGTATAATCATGATAAGCAAATGTTTTATATCCTAAATTTTTAAGACTATTATTTAATCGATATGGGTTATAATTTCCAATTGTATAAGATAATTGATCACTTCTTGCAGTTTTTGCGGCTATTAAGCCCCATTCTGTCATGTATTCTCCAGCGCCTGTGCTTCCTGGAAATAAAGGTGTATAATAATTATTGAATTGCATTCCCTCAGTTTTTAATTTGTATAGTGTAGGTGTTAAATCGGAAGAAATTATACTTTTATCTAATGATTCAGCTAAAATAAATATCAAATTTTTATTTTTATATATTCCTGTATATTCATTTTGCTCTGTTGGTTGTCTATTTTTAAAGAAATTATTTAGTGTTATGATATTTTCATCTGTGGTTTTTTCATTTAATTTATCAAAATCAATTTCTGTTATATTGTATGTTTTATCATCTTTTAATACAGTTGATTGTTCTTTTAATGTTATTGTTTCATTAAAGCTTGCAATTGTTCTATATAGTTCTACTCCTACATTTGTTGTTAAACCTAAGTTATTTGTAAGTAAAATGGGTTGATTTACTTTAAAGTATAAATTATAGTTTGAGTATATATCGTCTTTTTTTATATTAATAGAAAGTAAACTTATTATATAAAAACCTATTATAAAATATAATGACCAAAATGTATTATTTTTTTTATCAATTTCATAGTTTAATTTTTTATTAAATATTATTAAAAATACTAGTGGTATTATTAGTAATAGTATTATATACCAATTTATAATGATAGTATCTACAACTTTGTCTAGTACTACTAATACTTGATTAACAAGATTTATTGAACTAAAGCCATATATTGCTTTAAATAAGTTATAATATATAAATTGTGAAGCGAATAAGATCGTTAAAAAAATTATAAAAATAAATACAATTATTTTGTTTATTTTTTTATTAAATAAAGTAGATAATAAATATATAAGTAAACAAATTGGTAATGTAAACAATATTATATTTACTGTGTTTATAAATGTAATTCCTTTAAAACAGGATATATGAAAAACAAATTCAAAATATAAAGTTGAAATGATTATATATAATAATAAATTATGTCTATTTAAGTATAAAATAATTTTCTCTTTTAAATGCATACTACACTTCCTAATACATGCTTAATTCTATCAAAATATTATTTTTTTTTCAAGATATAATATTTTAAAAAAAACTCAAGGAGATTGTAAATATCCCTTGAGTTAATACGCAAATTGGTGACCTGTACGAGATTCGAACTCATGAATGTTGCCTTGAGAGGGCAATGTGTTAAGCCACTTCACCAACAGGCCAATTACTATGTACTTTTTTAGTACATTATAATTGTAACATTTTTTTTATTATGTAACAAGTACTTTGTTTAAATAATTTAATTAAAAGCAAGTTCAATGTCAATATCATCATCTAAAATAACAAATATTAATATTATCAAATTTTGATATTCTCTTTTGCCTTTTTAAATCACTATATAAAATAAATTATTTTTCTTTGTAATTAGAATAATAACTTAAAGTAATTATTCTAATATATATAATTTATATTAAATTTTAAATTATTTTTTTATTATTTCTCTATATATGATAAAAAGACCTAATAATATTAATGTTAAAGGTATCAATAATTTTATTATTAAGCTAAGATTTATTATATTTAAACAAATTAGTAATAAGAAGAATCCTACTATAATTCCTATAATATCAAATTTAATTCTTTTTTTATTAAACAAGTCTATTATGCATGGTATTATTATAAAAAATGTCCAAAAACCATTAAAAAATATATTAATATTTATTATATTAAATGAATTTAATCCAACCACTATACCTAAGATAATTAGTAAAGTTGCCCATAGTATTTTACTTATTCTATTCATAAATATCCCTCCATCTTTATTATAAGATTTTTTTATATAAAAGTATATAAAAATTGGAACTATTGTCCCAATTTCTTTATTAATTCTTTATATCTATTTTCTACTCTATCTTTACCAAATAATTTCATTATCTCATATAAGTCTGGTGTATTTGATTTGCTAGTTAAGGCAACACGTAATACAGTAGCTATATCTGCTACGTTTCCTTTAAAGTTCTCCGGATTTTTTTTGTATTCTTTCATATTGCTTGCATATCCTAGTTCTTCAGCTAGTTTTTTAACATTATTAAACCATTCTTCTTGTGATTCATCAGTATAATAGTTTTCAATATATTTGTTAAGAATTTCAGTGATTTCTTTTTTATCTGTTATTTTTTGCCATTCATATTCACTGATTTTTTCATTATAAATATCATCATACATATACCATATTAAATCTTCTATATCTGAATAATGTGCGATATCTTTTCTAGGTTTTACTTTTTCTCTTTCAATGTTAAGTATTCCTTTATAATATTCTTTGTCTTTTTCTATTATTTTTACTAGATTTTCATTGTATTTTTTAGCCCAACTGTATGATTGCTCAAACAATTCTTCAGCACTCATTTTAGAAATTATTTCTTTTGATATATTATTTAATTTATCTAGGTCATATAATGCTCCTGAAGATGACATTTTTTGAGGGTTGAATTTGAAATCTAAATATGACTTATCTGGGTTTTCAGTATGCCATATTTCATAATTTGAGTTAATAATTGTCATTAATGATTCTATAACTGCAAGTGTTGGATAACCTAATTCATCATAATAACTCATTGAGGCTTCAGGATCTTTTCTTTTAGATATTTTTCTAATACTTTCTCCATCTTTTTTTATTATTAATGGTGTATGAATATAATTTGGTGGTGTAAAGCCAAATGCTTCAAACATTTGAATATGTTTAGGAACAGATGGTAGCCATTCTTCTCCTCTTACTACATGTGTTGTATGCATTAAATGATCATCGACAACATGGGCAAAATGGTAAGTAGGAAGCAAATTATCACTTTTCATTATTACATCATCTATATCATTTTCATTTAGATGTAGTCTACCTTTTACTAAATCATTAAAAATAATTTTATTTTCAAAATTTCCATTTGATCTAAATCTTATTACATACGGTTCTTTATTTTTAATTTTATTTATAGCTTCTTCTACACTTAGAGTATTACAACGAGCATATCTTCCATAATATCCAGGTCTCATTTTTCTTTCTTCTTGTGTATGTCTCATTTCATCTATTTCGTCTTTTGTACAAAAGCATGGATAAGCTCTTCCAATTTCAATTAAATGTTTTATAAATGCATGATATATTTCTTTTCTTTCACTTTGTATGTATGGACCATAATTTCCCTTTGTTTCACCATTATATTCATATTCATCAGGTACAATATTGTAATGATTCAAAGTTGAAGTTATTAATTCAACTGCTTTTTCTACTTCTCTTTTTTGATCAGTATCTTCATTTCTTAAATAAAACACACCATCTGTATTATTAGCAATAGTAAAATCTATTAATGCTTGAAAAAAGCCACCTAAATGCATATAACCAGTTGGAGAAGGTGCAAATCTTGTTACACATGCACCTTCTTTTAAATTTCTTTCAGGATATTCCTTTTCATAGTCTTCAACAGTTTTTGTAATATTAGGAAATATTAAATTAGCTAAATCTTTATTTGTCATACTTTTCTCCTCTATCTATATAAAATAAATTTATTAAACATATTGGTTGCCCTAGTTAGATTCGAACTAACGCATCTCGGAGTCAGAGTCCGATGCCTTACCGCTTGGCCATAGGGCAATTTAACAAATATATTTTATCACAAATTATATTAAAGTTAAAGAAAAAACAAACATTTAGTTTGTTATTCAGTTCTAAGTGCGTCAACTGGATCTTTTTTAGCAGCTATTTTTGCAGGTATAAAGCCACCTATAACAGTAAGTAACACACTTATCATTATAAGAATTATTGCATGTACTGGATTAAGTTTTGCAACGTTTTTTAATTCAGTTAAATTTTGTATAATTGAATTAGCCGGTATAATAAGTAATCTTGATATAAGTATACCAAGTAATCCAGAACATAAACCTATTATAAACGTTTCAGCATTAAAAACTCTTTTTATATCTTTTTTTCTAGCTCCTAGTGATCTTAAAATTCCAATTTCTTTTGTTCTTTCAAGCACACTTATATATGTTATAATTCCTATCATAATTGATGAAACAACTAGTGAAATTGAAGAGAATGCTATTAAAACAACTGTAATAGCGTCCATAATATTATTTGTAAGTGATGAAATCATCGATGCCATATCTGTATATTCAATTTTGTTTTCTTCTCCTAAATCTTTATTATACTCATCTAAATAATCCGTAATTTTTTCTTTTGTTTCAAAGTTTTTAGGGTATATATAAATTGCACTTGGAATACTTTCAGCACCTAAATATGAAAGTACATAATCTTTTGTGTTATAACTATTACTATTTTCATCAAATGGTTGACCAGACAAAACATTTATATTTGATGTTTCTTGAGCTTTTACAATTTTAGAATCTTTGTTTTTGCTTATTATTAAGTCTACAAGTGAATTTGTATAACCTATTCCACTACCACTTGTCATAGATTCTTTTTCTTCTTTTCCTCTTATTATTGCTTGAACTTTTAAAGTTATACTGTTTTTGCTATTGTAAAGAGTTTCATAATTAGTGTTAGGTATAAAAATTCCGTTAAATTCACTATAATATTCATCATTTATTACAACTTTCAATTCTTTGTTTAATATTTCATCAAATGTTGCTTTATCTTCTTCATTAAAACCAAGTTGTTTTAATGTTGACATATATACTTGGTTTTTGCTATCAACTTGCAATATCAAACCTGGTTTTGAATCATCTATTTCTCCATATAATATATCATAATTATTCTCTATGACTTCTAAATTATTTTTACTCTTTGAATTTGTTGGTAGTAATGTCCATGGTTGAGTATTCATATTTGTTGTATCTACTAATTTATATGTATTGTTATTTTTACTTATAATATTAAATCCTATGCTTTTTTGATATGATATGCCTGCTATATTATTTACATCTATATTATCTATGTATTCTATATATTTTTTAGTAATTACATTTTTGTGGGTTAGTGTTTCACTTATGTCTTGTTGTGAATATACTATTTTTTCATCTGTATATTTTTCTAAATTTTCGTTAGAACCTTTTAACTGAGATATCATATTATCATCCATTGTCATTGCTTGTGTTGATACGATAATTGGTGCTTGAGATAATGTATCTTTTTCAAATTCATCAATTTTTATTTGAAAACCATTTGATAAAGCTAATATTAATGAAATTCCAATTATACCAATAGAAGATGCAAATGCTGTAAGTGCAGTTCTTCCTTTTTTTGTTTTAATGTTATTAAATGAAAGATTTAATGCAGTTAAATAATTCATTGTAGTTTTTTTTATTTTATAGTTATTTAAGTCATCTTCTTTATTTTTTACTGGATTTGAATCATTAATTACTTCTCCATCTTTCATTTCTATTATTCTATTTGCATATGCAGTTGCAAGTTCTGGATTGTGAGTTACCATTATTACTAATTTATCTTTAGCAATTTCTTTTATCAAATTCATTATTTGAATACTTGTATTAGAATCTAAAGCGCCTGTTGGTTCATCCGCGAGTATTATATCTGGGTTATTAGCAAGTGCACGTGCGATTGCAACACGTTGCATTTGGCCTCCAGATAATTGATTTGGTTTTTTATTATAATGATCTTTTAATCCTACTTTTTTTAAAACTTCTATTGCTTTTTTTCTTCTTTTTTTAGGTGACACTCCACTAAGTGTCATTCCCATTTCTACGTTATCTAAAATACTTATATGACTTATTAAATTATAGGATTGAAATATAAATCCAATTGTATTATTTCTATAGCTATCCCAATCTGTGTCTTTAAATTTTTTTGTTGATTTTGAATTTATTATCAAATCACCACTTGTATATTTATCTAATCCCCCTATTATATTAAGCAAAGTTGTTTTTCCACTACCTGAGGGACCTAAAATACTTACAAATTCATTTTTTCTAAATTCTAGATTTATTCCTTTTAATGCACTTTGTTTAAAATCTCCAGTTGAATATATTTTTTTTATATTTTTTAATTCTAACATATTGCCTCCTTTATAAGTATATATAATTATAATCTTAATATTATTGATAGTCAAACAACAAATTTCAAATTTTATTTATAATTTATAAAATTAAATTAAATATTTACATATATAAAGCTAAGTTTTAAAGTAATTATTATTAAATAGTATCTAATTAAATTTGTATTATTTAATTTTTTTATTGCCTTGTGATATAATATCTTTATAGGAGAAGAAATATGAAATATGAAATGAAATTACAACCTAAGTATTATAATTTTATACTTAATGGCACAAAAAGAATCGAAATTAGACTTTTTGATGAAAAAAGACGACAAATAAAAATTGGAGATACTATTAAATTTCTAAAAGAACCTAACTCAAACGAATCATTTAATGCTAAAGTTATTGGTTTATTAAGATACAATACTTTTGAGGACATGTTTAGAGATTTTGATGTTTCTGTTTTATCTGATAAATCTATGACAAAGAAAGAATTAATTAATACTCTTGAACAATTCTATACTAAAGAAAAACAAAAACAGTATGGAGTTTTAGGAATAAGAATTGAGTTAATATAAAAGTCGGCAATGAATTGTATTTCATTTCCTTTTTTATTAAAATTTAGTATAAAAAATCCCATTTATTTAAGAAAATGGTATAGTCTATTAAATAATAGAAAAAGTAGCAATAATTTTTTGCTACTTTAATAGATTAATCAATTTTTTTCAACGATTTTACAGCCGGTCTTGGATTAAAATTACTAATTTCTACTTTATTAAACAAATCAATTTCTAAAAAAGATTTTATTCTACCCAATTCACTTATTGGAAGTGAATCTATCAAATTAAATTTAATTAATTCTATTAATTGGTTGTAATATGATTCTATACTTTGTTGTCCTTTATTTAATTTTTTTTCTTTTAACAATTCTTCTAGTTCTTTTAGTTTTTCTTTCTTTTTAGAAATATCTTTAGTATCAATTTTATTAAATTCTTTATTTACTAAGTCAATTCTATAATCTATAGTTGATTTAGTAGAAGTATCATAATTTAATATTTCATCTATAACTTTTGAATTACCATTTAAAAGTTGATTTATTAATTCGACTAAATATGGTGGCTTATATTCGTCGTAACTATATAGATAAATATCTCTTGTTTCTTCAAAATAGTTTTTTTCTTTTCCGGTATAAGTATGTATATAATTTTTAATAATTTTACCAGTGAATCTTGGTAAATGATCGCTTTCATACTCTTCATGTTTTATAAAACTGCAATTATTTATAATTTTTTCTTTTAAAGTTTCAACTTCTTCTTTGTTAAAATCAATTTGATATTTTTCAATTACTTCGTCATTTTTTCTAAAATAAAACATATTCAAACCCTCCATTATTAGACATTATATCATAATTATTTGCCTTTGTATATTATTAAAATTAAAAATTAAATAGAAGTTATTACATCAAATTTTATACTATCCATTTATGTTATTAATTCCATGTTTTCTGTGATTAATGTTTTTTACAATTCGACGCATTTTTTGTTTTCATTTTTTTCTAAAACTTTTATTTTCTATATTAAATATTGAAATAATACTACTCTTCTAACACAAAATTCACTTCGGCAAAATATTCTTCGTTTACTTCTAAGGATTATATGCTAGTCTCGTACCATTAAAGTTAATATTAACATAAGTAGTTAAAAGTCCCATATAATTAGAATCTAGTGGCACATAGACAACTCCATAAGTGTTGGTATAATTAATATTCATATTTCTTATGACAACTTCTTTATTAGTCGAAACAGCAACAATAGTATCTGTCGCCTCTGTACTATTCATGCCAGTTAAAGTATATCTATTATTATTATAAGTACCATCTATCACTACTTTTTCTTTTTTTTCATTTATCTTAATTCCGGTATTTAAAGTAATATTATCCATTAAATATATAAATTCATATTCATTATCATTTTCTAAAACATCTTTCAATTCTTCACTAGTAGATACACTAACCCTTTTTTTATTTATGATTTCCATAATTTCACTTTCTCGTATTAATATATGTAAGTAATAATTAAGGAAATAATGAGTTTATAATATACTTAACAAAGTAATTTTTTTAATATTAAAATTATATAATAGTATAAATTTTTGTTGTTTCTGAGTAATAGAATAAACATATATACTTTTTAAAATATTAGATAATTAACATTTATTTTATAGAAAGGAATTACTTTCTATTTTTAATAAATTCTTTTAATTTTTCTTCATCGTAATATGTTTTAGAATTTGAATATAAATTTTCGATATTTACATTTTGAGGTAAAGAACTTACCGCCTTTTTAAAATTTATCTTTTTTGCACCCTTATATTCAGCAGCATTAAAAATAAATAAATTATCGAAGTTAATATTTAACATATTTAATAATTTTGGTGAATGTGTTGTTATATATACATCTTTTGTTCTTTTATTTGAGTTTAATACTAATGTTTCATCCATTAATTCGTTATACATGTCTACATTATTTTTAATTAAGTTATCTAGTTTGTTTTCGAACTGTTTTTGTATGTTAATTAATTCATCATCGACTAATAACTCTGTAATGATATAATCCATTAAAAATGAGTTGTTAACTGTATCTTTCATCTCGTCAGCATAAACTACTTCTGATCCTAACAAAATAACATCTTTTCTATTATTATATTTTTCAAATAATGATTTTTTAATTTTTTCTAATTCGTAAGTTTTTCCAAATCCATTTGGACCTATAAATATTTTTAAAATAATTTACTTCTGACTACCAAAAAAGAGCATAGTATTCCTTATTATTAACTTTAATAAGTCTTTACTAGCCCTTATTTTTAATTTTTATTTATTGTTTTTCTCTTTTTTTAATGTTTTGCGAAAGTCTAAAATCTTTTGTTTTTCTATTTCCACTTGAATTTTAGAAGCTGTTACTTCTTTTTTTGCATCTTCATAAAGATTAATTAATTTTTGCAAATCATTTCCATCATAAATACCAAATTCTTCCATTTTATCAATATTTTGCTTATTATATACCGCACCAGTAAAATATTCTTTAATTTCTTTTGGTAAATGAACGTTTCTTGTATAATAGAAATCTTTAGTTGAAGGACAATATCCAAAATTCCATAATTCAATAGTTCCATATTCTATACTTTGTTTATATACAGTACAAAGTGAATATCCAATACGCCATTCTATAAATTTATTATCGTCATAAATAATTTCTCTTTTTTTCGTAAACTTCATTTTTTTCAATTCCATAAAACCTCCTAATTTTATCTATTAAACTTCTTTCTTAAATTTTTTTGAATTGTTTTCTTACTACTCAAATCTTTTTCCATTTTGTATATATAATCATATTCTAAATTAGTATATTGTGAATCAAAAAATTGTTTGTTTCAGAATTTATCTTTTTTATTTTTACATCTATTGTACTATCTATCAAACCTCCTATAATTCTACCTATTTGTGCCTTGACAGACCTGAAAATTGAATTTTAAATGGAATGCTTAACTTTTCTTTTAATTTATTAATTGTTATAGAATTTACTTCGTAAGTTTTCCGTTAAAGTTATAGTAATAAGATTTTCCACTCTTAAAGAATAATACTAATGAAATCTCATATTCGTTGTTTAAATTATTACTCAAAACAAGCGCCCACCAAGTAATTAATATTATAACATATTTTTATTATTTTTGCGCCTTTTTTTACTATCTTTCAAAATCATCTTTTTCTTTAAAAAATCCATATGTACCTTTTATTGTTGAACCTGGTAATTCTAATTTTGTTTTTATTTCTTCTTTATATTTATCTAACCTAGATTCTTTATCTCGAGTAGTAGGTTTACCTTCATATCCATTATCATTATTATTTACTGTTCTTCTGTCACAATTATGCAATCTTGCAAGTTCAGAATAATTTGGTTTAATATTGTTTGTTTTCATTATTAATAACTCCTGCTTTAATTTATTTATTTCTTTCATGTTATACCTCCTAAATCTATAAAAAGTATAACAAAAAGAATGTACAATATTGTGCATTTTTATATTACATTTTTTGTACATTCTTATAATATCATTAACAATATTTACCATAATACCATCCTTTCTTGCCAGGATAGTTTCCTAAACGTAAAATAACTAATCCATTTCTGAATTAGTTATTTATTAAAACTCGAAAAGTTCGAGCAGATTTCCTTATGGTAGCGACGGGGAGATTCGAACTCTCGACCTACCGGGTATGAACCGGGTGCTCTAGCCAGCTGAGCTACGTCGCCATTTACAACAAAATAATAATAACATATTTAATAACATTTGACAATACTAAATTAAAAAAAAAATAAAGGCATATGTAAAATATGCCTATCTATATATAAAACGCTAATAGCGATTAGCGTGCTATTAAATATGATTTTAAATATTATTTTTTATGCACTACTTTTAATATATACAAGTTAGTTTTATTTTATGCATTTTTTATTAATCTTTAATAATATATTCTTATCTTTTAATAATGTATAATTAATTAAACTACGTTATTAAGATTTATTATATTTTTTTATATCTAATGAATTAATATAATCATTAAATTCTTTAAAACTCAAACCTGGTTTAACATCAAAATATTCTGTTACTGGTCTTGATACTCCACCCGACATTTCAATATAAATTTTGTTTATTTCTTCAATTGCATTATTTTCATCTGTAAAATCATATATTCCTTTTCTTTCACCATTAGGATGTTCTATTTGATGTACACCAGTTTCATTATAATATAAAATAAAACAATGTAAATGTTCGTCCTGATCATCATTAATTTTCCCAGACTCGTAAACTCTTGTACAAAACATTTTGTTTTTAATATTTAAATTATTTAAAAGTTCATGCATCAATAATACTTGTTCTATACAGGTCCCAATTTTATATTCTAATATTTGTTCAATACTCAATGTTCTATAATTTTTTCTAAACCCTTTTAAACTATTTATATGTTTTTCTCCATTTAAACCTATATACCCATATTCTATATTATCCATGTAATTTAAAATATCACTTGGTGTTTTTATATTTATCATATTAATCACATCCAATACATATTGTATCATATTAATTCGTATTCCCTAGCAATTATTCTATTATCTGAACAATATTTTATGACATACTCATTATCTTGTTTACAAATAATAATACCTACTGTGCTATTTTCTTCAATAGTTTTAACATTTTTATCAATGTAATTCATATAAGTCATAATTTGACCCGTGTGTTCTTTCTTTAACTCAGTAACTTTTAATTCTATTGCTACATAACATTTATATTTTATATTATATAAAAGTAAATCTATATAGTTATATCTACCATTAATTTTGATTTTATATTCATTTTTAATAAAAGTAAAACTTTCTCCTAATTCTTCTAAAAATGATGAAATGTCTTCTAAGATTAATTTTTGTAATACTTTTTCTGAAAATATATCATACTTATTGTTATTTTTAATCATAATTGGGCTCTTTACAAAATCAATAATATTAGACTCATTCTGAATCATTAATCTATTTTTAGTATGTTCTGGTAATCTTTCATATTTATTAGCTTTTATTCTTTCTCTTAATTATCTAATTGATAAATTACTTGATTCAGCTATCTTAGCATAATAGTGAAATTTATTTTCCTCAAACCAAAGAATTTCACAATAATGACTCCAACTTAATTTGGCAGACATTGTCTGCCATTTTTGAAATACTTTATAAAATTGTCTCATATTTCTCAAATTTCTTTGACTGTATCATGAACCTAATTCTTCAGTTAATATTATTGAATACTCTTTAATAATATTTTCTCCATATTTATTTCCTGCATCTAATAATAATTTACCAACATTATAATAAGTATTTAAATCACTTTTATTAATCGAGTAACTTTTGACTTTCCTATTTATCTCATTATTTATTAATTCATTTTTTATCTCATTATAATAATTCATATTATTCCTTTATATTGCGTACAAGTTTCAATTTTTAATTTGTTATTTTTAATTTTAAACATAATACTACCAACTTGATCCGTCCTATAAATTTTAGAGTATTTTAAAGTATTTAATACTTCTTTATTTGGATGACCATATCTATTGTTTTTTCCAACACTAATTATTGAGTACTTTGGATTTGTTTCATTTATAAAAGGCTTACTACTGCTTGTCTTACTTCCATGATGCCCTACTTTTAATACATCAATATTAGATAAGTTATACTTATTAAGAATATCCTTTTCTTTTTCTACTCCAGCATCCCCCATAAACATAAACTTATAACCATATAATTCTGTATATATAACATTTGAATTATCATTTTCATTGTCATATTTTTTCGTTTGAAGAAAATATAACTTGTTATTATCAATATTTAATTCTTTAACACATGAATAATATTTTATCTTCTTTTGATTTAATACTTTAATTAATTCTTTTTCTAAGTCATTAAACTCTCCACAATTAAATACTACTTGTTCTACTTTAAAGCCATTAACTAAATTGACCGCCTCTCCCATGTGATCAAAGTCTCCATGAGTTAAAACTAAATAATTAATTTTTTTTATTCCAATTGACTTTAAATATGGAATTATTGTTGATGTTGATATTTCATAATTAGTTTTAGTAAAATTAACTATCCCCCCTGTATCTATAAGAATATTACTTTTATTATTAGGAAAAGCAATCATCAAAGAATCGCCTTGACCTACATCAAGCATAGTAACAATTAGATTTTTATTAAAATAATTAATATTTGAATAAATTAGAATTAAAGTTATAATTGGTAAAACATAGATATATTTTTTTACTAAAACTTTATTTAAACATATTAATGTTAATAAATAATATATGACAATCATTATTAAATTCATCTTTCCAATTATTATATTTATACTTAAAGTATTATTTATATAAATAGAAATATTTTCCATAAATTTAACAATTATATAAAATGTATTATCTAAAAAAGGAAATATCAAACTTATCAATGAAAATGGAAAAATAATTATAGAAATAAATGGTACAAATATAAGATTTAATAATGGACTAATTAAGTTGATTTCAAAAAAATTATTAATAACTATTGGTAAACTTATAAAAAAAGATATTAATGATGTCATTAATAATTTTGAAAAATAGTTTTTAAAATTATTAATTTTCTTAGAAAATAATATAAGTATTATTGAAATTATAAAAGTAAATTTAAATCCTATACTATATATATAAAATGGATTATACATTAACAAAATTAACAATATTAACATTATTATTTCTATAGTTTTTAAATTGAATTTAAATTTTTTATTTATATAAATTAATAAAAACAATAAAAATGCTCTTAATATTGATGATGAAAAATTTGTTATAAAAGTATAAAACAATAAAATAAAAATTGTTATTATATAACTTATATCATGATTTTTTGTTATTTTTTTTAATAAATACATAAGTAGTGTTGATATTAATGTAATGTGCATTCCTGATACAGCAAATAAATGACTTATTCCATTATTCTGAAAACATTCTTTGGTATCTTGTTCTAATAAGCTTGTATTTCCTAATATAAATGTATATAAATAATCTTTGGTTTTAAAATTATTTATATAATTTATTAATAAATTTTTTGCTTTAAAAAATATATTATCAGTATCTTTTATATATGTTATCTTATTTGCAGTTAATACAAAATATATTTTTTCACTTAATAAATAATTTTTATAATTAAATAAATTAAAATTTGTATTTTTTTTAAGATAATCTAACTTTCCTTCAACTTTGATAATACTTCCTGTTTTTAGGTTAGAATAATTTTCATTGTTTTTTATATAATAATTTATTAATATTTTTTCATCTGTATTTAATTTTATAGTTATTTTTTCATTTTTTATTTTAACGTCTAATATTTCTCCTATAAATTCATTTTTATTAGGAAGAGGTTTTGTTTTAAATGTTAAAAATTTAACTATAATTAATGTTATACTAATACATAAAAATAATATTTTAAGTAGTAATAAGATCTTTAATTTTTTCAAATAATGAGTCACCTATTCCACTTACATTTTTAATGTCTTCTATTGTTTTAAAGTTACCGTTACTATTTCTATAATTAATTATATCTTTTGCTTTTGATAATCCTATGCCTGGTAGAGAATCTAATTCACTATCTGTTGCAGTATTAATCGAAATTTTTTTATTTTTGGTTTTTGTTTCAGTTATATTAACATCATTATTTATGCAAGCATCATTAATTTTATCTTCACAATTGCATTCTGTTTCAATGTATTTAATTATTGTTTCTTTATTATCAAGCTTTTTTATTTCATTTTTATTATATATTTTAATTACCATTTCATCTTTTACTATTTTACTTAAATTTATCAAACTAATATCTGCTTCTTTTAATAGCCCACCTGCTATATTTATTACATCAATTACTCTATCATTTTCTTTCATTTGATAAACTCCTGGATTTTTAACACTTCCTTTAATATCTACTTTTATTGTAACATTTTGATCATTTTCTTTAGTTTCTATTTCTTCAGCGTATACAAATTCATTTTTAGTGTTTTTATGAAATAAGCTTATAAATAATATCATAATTAAGATTATAAATATAAATAATGAAATAAAAATATGTTTATACTTTACTAATTTCTCTATCACAATTATCACCTCCTACTTATATTTACAATATTAATTTTTAAATTCCTTTTAAAATGAAAAAAAATATCAAATTTTGATATTTTATACTTTAATTAATTTTCTTCTTGTTTCTATATTAACTCTTTGAACTATTGATAAAGAAATAATTAATGATAGTGTAAACGAACCACCATAGCTTAAAAATGGTAATGGGACACCTGTTAGTGGTATTAGCGCAAATAAGCCACCTAAATTAACAAGCATATGCATAAATATGTATGTAGCAACACCTAAGCATATATATTTTCCTCTTATTGTAGATGCATTAGCTGAAATTTTAAGTATTTTATATACAACATAAAACATAACTATCAATATAAGTGTTCCTTTTAAAAATCCTTGTTCCTCAGCTATTATTGAGAAAACCATATCTGTATGAGGTTCTGGTATATAAGAATATTTTTGTTTGCTATTCCCAATTCCATTACCAAGTAAACCACCGTTATTAATAGCAATAAATCCATTACATATTTGATATCCACCTGTTTCATAATTGCTACATGGATTAAAATAATTAAAACGTGCCATTTGTGCCTCTGATAGAACATGTCCCGTTACTGATTTCATAATTAAGATTGCAAATAAAAATAGTACTGTTAATAGGCCAATTACTTTTATTTTTTCTTGTTTTAGTATTGGACTTGCAAAAAACATTACAAAAAATATTGCTACTATTATAAGCATTGTACCTAAATCTTTTTGTAAAAATATTATTGCAGGTATCATTAATCCTACAAAAAGTATCAATCCTATAACATTATAATGTTTAAGATTTTTATTTCTTAAAAATTTATAATATTTATCAAATATAAGTGCTAAGCATACAATAATGATTGGTTTTGCAAATTCACTTGGTTGAAATGTAAATCCCATTATACTAATCCAGTTTTTCGCACCTCTGTTTAATGATCCATAAAGAAGTAAGTATACAAGTAGTGTTCCTATTCCAAGAAAACAAAGAGTAAAAATTTGTTTATATTTTTTTGTATTGGTTCTTAAAATAAAAAGACAAGCAATAAATCCAGCACCCAATATTATTAGTTGCTTTGAAAAATAATAAAATATAGAAACTCCATATCTTTCTACAGCTTCACTACTAGATGCAGTTACTATATTAAACAAACCAAATATAAATAATCCAATGGTTGAAAATAATAATGGTTTATCCATATCTTTGTAGATTCCACTAATACCTTTCATTTATAATCACCTACTATAGATATAATATCACATTTTTTATTTTATTCAAATATAACATATATATAAAAAAATAAAAAATAGACATTTTATATAACAATTTTTTATTAATATTAATAAACTATATTAGAGAATGGAGGTATTAATATGTATTATTATGGTGGATACCAAGGATATGGTTGCGGCCAACCATGTGGTGGTTATTCAGGCGGTGGATATGGAACAGGATATGGAGCAGCAATTATATTAGTTTTATTTATATTATTAGTTATAGTAATTGGTGCTCGTGCTTTTAATCCTGGACCTAATCGTTAATAAAAAAGCTTCGATTATTTCGAAGTTTCTTTTATTTTATATAATTTTATGATACAATATCTTCTGGAGTTGGTTCTATGTTTAAAAAATTAAATATTTTAGATGAAAAAGAAAAAATTTTACGTGAAACTGCTAAAGAAGTTATTTTTCCTTTAACTAAAGAAGATAAAAAACTGATACAAAATTCTATTGATCAATTAACATATAGTCAAATCGAAGAATATGAAAAAAAATATGATTTAAGACCAGGCATGGGGCTTGCTTTCCCACAACTTGGATTAAGCAAAAGAATCATAATAATCGTACATGAATATGAAGACGGTAAATTTGATAATTATGTTGTTATTAATCCTAAAATAGTAAGTAATTCTGAAGAGATTATTGCAGCAGAAGCTGGTGAAGGATGTTTAAGTGTTAATAGAGATGTAGAAGGACATGTTCCTAGATTCGCAAGAGTAACAGTTGAAGGTTATGATGAGAGTGGAAACAAAATTAGAATTAGAGCAAGGGAAGAATTATCAATAGCATTTCAACACGAAATAGATCACTTAAATGGTATATTATTCTTTGATAGAATTAATAAGAAAAAACCATTTTATTCTGAAAATGAAATAAGATTAATATAAAAACAGTTTAGTTATTTTGTTCTAAACTGTTTTTCTTTGAATAAATACAACCACAATAATTTTGTCTATATAAATTATACATTTTTGATAGCTCTATACTACGTTTATATCCTTCTTTCTTTTTGAAATCAGAATATAAATATTTAACTTTATATTTTTCTTCAAGTTCTTTTCCTATTTCATTTAATACTTGAGAATTTTTATATGGACTAACTGTTAGAGTAGTCCCAAAAAAATCATAGTTATTATTTTTAGCAAATTGTACTGCTTTTTCTAATCTTAATTTATAACATTTGTGGCACCTACTACCACCCTCTTTTTCATTTTCCATTCCTTTTATTAGATTTTCATAAACCTCATTATCGTATTTACAATCTATAATGTTAATTGGATTAATAGATGGCAGTTCATTTATTAATCTGATTTGTTCATTAAGCCTTTTTTTATATTCATTATAAGGGAAAATATTAGGATTATAATAAAGGATAGTAATTTTAAAATACTTGCTTAAATATTCTAGTACATAACTACTGCAGGGAGCACAGCAACTATGAAGAAGCAACGTTGGTGTTTTATCTTCAATGTTGTCTATAATGCTTTCAAGCACTAATTGATAATTAGTTTTCATTATGGATTTAATCTAGTTGGTCCTCTATAAATTAATGTTGCTTCTCTTATATTGTCTATTTCAAATATTTGCATAAGTATTCTACCCATACCAACACCAAACCCTCCATGAGGTGGGCAACCATATTTAAAGAAATCTAAATAAAATTGTAATAAACTAGGTTCTATTCCTTTTTCAATAATTTGTTTCTTTAAAATATCATATCTATGTTCTCTTTGCGCTCCACTTGTAATTTCAAGTCCTTTAAATAGTAAATCGTATGTTTGAGTTTCTCCTTTTTCATCTTTCATTACATAAAATGATCTTGCACTGTAAGGAAAGTTTGTAATAAATACAAAATCACTATTATATTTTTCTTTAGCATATTTGCAAATTAATTCTTCTTCTTTTCTTTCTAAATCGTCTGTTTTTTCAGATACAAAATTATATTTTTCTTTGATTATTTTTTTTGCATCCTCAAATTTTATTTTAGGGAATTCCATACTTACATCTGAAACTTCAACATTGAAATATTTTTTTATTTCTTCTCCATATTTTTCTTTTAATTTTGAAATGAAATATTTTATCCAATTTTCTTCTTCCTTCATTACATCTTCTACAGAGTTTATCCATGATATTTCAACATCTATCATCTCGATTTCTGTTGCATGATAACTTGTATGAGAATTTTCTGCTCTAAATACTGGACCTATTTCAAATATTTTGTCAAATCCTGATGCCATTGTCATTTGTTTATAAAATTGTGGAGATTGGGATAAACATGCTTGTTGACCGAAATAATCTAATTTAAACATTTCTGCTCCACTTTCTGCACTACTCGCGCTTATTTTAGGAGTATGGATTTCAGTATAATCATTATTATACCAGTATTCTCTCATCATTTGTTCTATATATGATTGGCACTTAAATAATAATTGATTTTCCACTCTTCTTAAATCTAAATATCTATAATCAAGTCTTGTTTCTCTTAATGTATTATCTTTGTTTTTTAAATCAATTGGTAATTCAACATCGGATGTACTTGTTACTTCTATTTTGCTTGGAATTATTTCTAATCCATTTAATTTTACTTTTTCATTTTTTACAACTTTTCCAGTCACTTTTATTGTACTTTCAAGTGGTAATGTGTCAATTATTTTAACCAATTCTTTATTATTTTCATCTTCTTTTTCGATTGTTATTTGTACTTTATCAAATTTATCTCTTAATATTACAAATTGTACATATTGTAAATTTCTTATATTATCTACAAATCCTTGTATTACTATTTCTTTATTTTCTTGATCGATTAATTCTTTTATCTTCATATTTTATCCTTTCTTACTTATATGACGTGTATATACTGCATCACTTGCATTACTGTAAACATTATAATTATAATCAAACATGTTTTTTTGTTCTTCTGTTATATATTCTAAATTACAATCTAAAAGTGAATATATTGAGTTTATTTGTTCTTTTGTTATACTTACACCATAATATGATGGATTTGGTATATCAAGTATTGGGTTTGGTGAATAAAATCTATGAGTATATCTTACAAATCCATATTTATGTATAAGTAAATTTAATGAATCAAAGCAATTTGTTTTTGTAACATCGTTAGTAAAAGATTTTATATATTGTTCTGCCCATTCATAATGCGTATAATTAGAATTATTCTTATTTTACTTTGTAATATTCACCATCAGGGCCTATAAAAAGTTCAAATCCTTTTACCTGTTCGGGCAAATAATATTTATTAAAGTCGAGTACTGCTTCCATTTTATATATTCCTATCTAAATATTCCACTAACTTATCAAATTCTATTTTTTCTTCTGTTTTTTCATGATTATTTTTTATAGTTGCTACATTTGTTTTAATTTCTTCTTCACCTATTATTATTACAAATTTTGAATTTAATCTATCTGCTTGTTTAAAATTTGATTTGATATTTCTATTTAAGTAATCCATGTCTACTTTAAAACCATTCATTCTTAAATTATTTGTTACATTTAATGACTTTTGTTTTTCATTTTCACTCATTGGTATAATATAAACATCAATACCATCATCCTCTATTACATTTATATTTTCATAATCAAGAGCTGTTAAAAGTCTTTCAAATCCAAGCGCGAATCCAATACCAGCAGTACTTGGTCCACCTATTGTTTCAACTAAATTATTATATCTTCCACCAGCACACAATACATTTTGACTTCCAAAACCTTCTACATTAGCTTCAACTTCAAATACAGTATTTGTATAATAATCTAAACCTCTAACTATTTTTGGATTTACAACGTATTCAATATCCAAGGCTTCTAGGTATTTTTTTACATTTTCAAAATGTTTTTTGCTCACCTCATTTAAATAATCTAAAATACTTGGTGCATTTTTTAATATTTCTGTTTCTTTATCTACTTTACAATCTAATATTCTAAGGGGATTTTTTAAAAATCTAGTTTTACAATCTTCACATAATGTATTTATATGAGGTTTAAAATATTCTATAAGTGCATCTCTATAGTTTTTTCTTGATTCTGCATCACCAAGTGAATTAATATTTACCTTAATTCCTTTTAAACCTAGAAGTTTATAAAAATTAACAGGTATACTTATTATTTCTGCATCAATCATTGGATCATTTGTTCCAAATACTTCTACACCAAATTGATAAAATTCTCTATATCTACCTGATTGTGGTCTTTCGTATCTATACATTGGACCATAATACCAAGTTTTGATTGGTTGTTCTGTTCTTGCATACATTTTATTTTCTATGAAACTTCTTACAACACCTGCAGTTCCTTCTGGTCTAAGTGTAATATTTCTATTTCCTCTATCTGTAAAATCATATGTTTCTTTTGAAACAATATCAGATGTTTCACCTACTCCCCTATGAAATAGGTCACTTGCTTCAAATAATGGTGTTCTTACATATTCATAGTTATATTTTTCCATAAGTGCTTTTAACAAATTTTCTAAATAAACTATTTTTTTTCCAGTATTGCCATATACGTCATATGTACCTTTTTGTTTTTGTATCATTTTATCACTCCTTTATATAAAAAAAGTCCTTAAAATATAAGGACGAATTATCGCGGTGCCACCTTAATTCATGTATAAACATGCTCTTAATTCCTTATAACGTAGGAAAACGATTATTTATTGATTTTAACGTCTTCATTATAAAATATTTAATGTTTTCACCAACCACATTTTCTCTAAAAAATATTTTTATAATTACTAATTAAAAAATAATTTATAGGTAGATTATACCTTTTTTTTCTTTATTAGTCAATAGTTTCTATATGAGTTAAAATCCAACTATAATCTGATTGATTATATATGTTTCTACAAAAAGGGCATACACCAGAAGTATTTACACTTATACTAGCACCACAATTGGGGCATTTTTTAATTATTGATGCAATTTTAAAATTTCTTATTTTTTCAAGAGTCAAAAAGTTTGTTTTTTCAACTCTTGATTTATTATTCCCACTTACTAATTTGTTTGTAGTTTTATCTACTATATAATCCATGTAACGAGAAATTAATTTTACTTTTATAATAAATTTTTCTTCTGAAATTTTTATATCTACAATATCTGTAGATTTTACATTTAATTCATCATACATTTGTCTTAGGTTTTTACTATTTAATTCTTCTAATTTTTTTTCATATTCCTCGTAAACGTCTTTACTTATAAAGTGAGCTACTCTTTTTAGGTTTGAAGTCATATATGACATATGTAACATAACAAACATGTTATCTATTTGAGTTTTAAATGCACTTTCTGTAAATGTTGGATCTAAATTAATTAATTCGTTCATATTTCCTCCTATAATTGTCTTTGATTAAGTGATTGTTTTTTAGATAATACCCATTTTGAAGTATTTCTTGTTATGATAGCACGGCAATATTCACATGTTGTAGAATTATCATCATTAATTTCTGCTCCACAGTTTGGACATTTATTTACTTTTTCTCCTACTGATTTTATGTAAGTAAGTTCATATGTAATTTCAATTTTATTTTTATCATTTCCTCTTACAACTTTATTTTGACTATCAACTATATAATCATAGCAATTAACAGTCATTATTACTGTAGCTGTTTCAATATTGTTTTCTATTTTTAAATTAGTTAAAGAAGCAGTTACTAAATTTATTTCTTTCATAATGTTTTTTTCATTTTTTACTCTTAATGTATCTAATTGCATTGAATACATATTATATAACTCATCTGTTGTAAGTGTTCTAATTTTTCCATCATCTAAATTCATCCAAGCTTCTTGTACATCTTTATATATATTAAATGCTTCATTTTTAAATTCATATAAGTTTAAGTTAGGATCTATTTTACTTATTAAATCTAAATCCATATCTTTTGATTTTATAATTTGTTTTTTTTCTGTCTTTCGTTTACTTATTTCATTTTCAATTACAAATACTACAATAAATAGTACTACTACAATCATAAGCGATGTTAAAGAAGCAGGTTTTCCTGAACCACTTGAGGAATCACTTGAATCCCAACTTGAAGAACTATCCCAACTATCAGAAGAACCACCCCAACTGCTTCCACCTGAATCATAACTACTATCAAATCCAGAATCTGCATCTACTTTAGTTATTTTTATTGTATTTGCTCCAACAACAAGGGTTAGAAATAATATTAAATATATTGTTACTTTTTTTAATTTATTCATTTAAAAAACTTCTTTCTTTTATTTATTATTTAAATTTTTGTAAACTGTATTAACATTACATAAAAGCATAGCAACTGTCATTGGACCAACACCACCAGGTACTGGTGTTATTAAGCTTACTTTGTTTTTTACATTTTCATAGTCTACATCGCCATACAATTTTCCATCAATCCTATTTATGCCGACATCAATAACTACACTATCTTTTTTTACCATATCTTCTGTTATTAAATGTTTTTTACCAACAGCGACTACAAGTATATCTGCATTTTTTGTAAATTCTTTCAAATTGTTTGTTTTTGAATGACAAACAGTTACTGTTGCATCATTGTTTAGAAATAAACTTATTAGAGGTTTTCCTACTAGTTTACTTCTTCCTACTATAACTACATTTTTCCCAGGTATAGATACACCTGATTCTTCTAATAATTTGATTATTCCTTGAGGGGTACAAGAAACTAGACATTTTTTATTATTTATAAGTTTTCCAACATTTATATCAGTTAATCCATCTACATCTTTATTTCTTGATATATAGTTGATTAGTTTTTCTTCATTAAATTTTTCTGGAATTGGTAATTGTAATAATATTCCATGAACATATTCATCATTATTTAATTCTATTATTTTGTTTATTATTTCTATTTCTCTTGAGTCTTCATCAAATTTTATATGTTTTAAATATATTCCAACTTCGCTACATGCTTTTTGTTTTGCACTAATGTATACATTACTGGCTTCATCATTACCAATTTGGATAACAGCTAAGCAAGGTTTTATCATATATGTTTTTATTTCTGCTTTTAATTCTTCTTTTATTTTTGTGCTAATTATTTTACCATCTATATTACTCATTATATCCCTCAATTTCTAATGGAAATTTTTTCATAAGATTTAATATTTGTTCTTTTAAATCATTCATTATTTTTTCATTATTATAGTTTTTTAGTGCGGAAACTATTATATTTCCGATTTCTATAAATTCTTGTTCTTTTAATCCTCTTGTTGTCATTGCTGGGCTTCCTATTCTAATACCACTTGTGACAAAAGGTGATTCTGTTTCATTTGGTATAGTGTTTTTATTTACTGTTATATTTATGCTTTCTAAAATTTTTTCTGCTTCGGCACCAGTTAATCCTATAGATTTAACATCTACTAATATTAAATGGTTATCCGTGCCGCCTGATACAATTCTTATATTATTCTCAATTAAAACGTTACACAAAGCTTTTATGTTTTTTAATACTTGTTCTTGATATAATTTGAATTTTGGATTTAGAGCTTCATAAAAGCATTGTGCTTTAGCTCCTATTACATGCATTAACGGCCCACCTTGTATCCCAGGGAATATTGTTTTATTAATTCTTTTAATTATTTCTTCATTATTAGTAAGTATTAATCCACCTCTTGGGCCCCTTAATGTTTTATGCGTAGTAGATGTAACTACATCAGCATAGTATAGTGGATTTTCATGAAGTGAAGTTGCAACTAATCCAGCAATGTGTGCCATATCTACCATTAAAATTGCCCCGCACTTATCACAAATTTCTCTAAATTTTTTAAAATCTATTTTTCTTGAATATGCACTAGCACCTGCAACAATCATTTTAGGTTGTTCTTTTAGTGCTTTTCTTTCTAGTTCTTCATAATCTATAAGTTCTGTTTCTTTGTTTACCTCATATGATACAAAATCATAGTCAATACCACTAAAATTTATACTATGTCCATGAGTTAGATGCCCTCCATGAGATAAATTCATTCCCATCACCTTATCATGTGGTTTTAAAAGGGCTCTATATACTGCCATATTTGCGCTACTACCACTATGTGGTTGAACGTTCGCATATTTGCAATCAAATAGAAGGCATGCATATTTAATTGCAAGTTTTTCTATATCATCAATGTATTTACAACCACCATAATATCTTTTTCCTGGGTATCCTTCTGCATATTTATTTGTTAAAATACTACCCTGAATTTTTAAAATATCATTGGAAACAAAATTTTCTGATGCAATCAACTCTATATTTTCATTTTGCCTCTTATATTCGTTAATAATGGCTTGTTTAATATTATTATCCATAGTCTATCACCAATATCATTATACTATAAATATAAACAAAAAAAACATATTAAATATGTTTTTTACATTAATATACATTAATTTGAAGTATTTTCACTACAATTATTATTTTCTGTAGAACATGCAGAAGAGCTATCTTCTTGTTTTTCAGTTGTGCTTTGTTTTTCATCTTTCAAAGTTTGTTCATTTTTTATTTCTTCTGTGTCTATTTCTGTTTTTGCTTCAGTATTTTGATTTTTTTCTGTAGTTACACTAGTTTTGGTTTCATTTGTTTTAGCTGTTTCTTGTTTGGTTGTTTCTTGTTTAATTGTTGAAGTTGTTGTTTTTGTTGAAACGGTAGCAGCATTTCCATTATCTTCTTTATAAGAACTTTCTAAACTTTCTCCTGAAAATAAAGCATTAATTTTTTGTTTTGCATTATCAATTGTAGATTGTGTTGGAATCATTACATATAGTTTTTGGTGTTGATATGAATATGTATATTCACTAGCATTTGTTCCATCTAAAGATATGCTAGTAACATTCCATTTTGCCATATCATCTAATTGCATCTTTATAAGTTCTGTTATTTTACTTTGATCCATATTTGTTATAAATGTATCTTCTAATGAATCTAGTATACTTACATAGTTTGTAATTATTGCTTTTGAACAAATTTTACTTATAAGTGCAGCAATTACAGCTTCCTGATTCTCACCACGGGCTCTATCACCACCTGCTAAAGTTTTTCTAGTTCTTGAAAATTCTAATGCTTGTTCCCCATTCATTTTATTATATCCTTGTTTAAATGTATATTTTTCTCCTGAAAAACTATATTTTGAGTATACATTTACTCCACCTACTGCATCTACCATTTTGATAAGTGAAGTAAAATTTACTTTTACATAATAGTTTATATCTATTCCAAGTAAATTTTGAATTGTCTTTTGTGACTTATCTATGCCATATATTCCTGCATGTGTAAGTTTATCTTTATAACCTGTTGTTCCATCTAATTGTACATAATAATCTCTTGGTATTGTTGTTAACAATACTTGTTTTGTTTTAGGATTAACAGATGCGATTATATTGACATCACTTCTTGATATTGAAGATATCTTCCCATATGTATCCATTCCAGAAATATAAACATTAAAAGGTTCTTCTGAAACATTTACGTCTTTTTCAATATCGTCGTTTTTGTTTTCTATTTTTACCTCAAATGAATAGATTACTTTTGTCTTTTCATCAAATGTAGTATATAAGCTTTTAGTTGCACTTGCCTCACTTACTAATAATTCTTTATATGATTCTTCCATTATTATTGCATCTGTTTTATTATCATAAAGTTCTTGAAGTAATAATTCATAATCATCTTTTTGTGCTTTTGTATAAGTTATTGTTTTATCAAGTGTTTCTAATGCTTTATCAATATTATATATATCTGTTTTAACATATGAAATTTCTTTTCCTTTAAGTTTGTTTATTTTGTTATAATTTGAATTTTTATTGACAACCACTATATAGTTTTCAGTTTTATAATTTTTTGACATTATTTTATTTAAAAATCCAAAAGTTTTGTTAAAATATATAAACATAACTAAAAATATTAAAGAAAGAATTGTTGAAGCACAACATAATGTAATTCTTGCTTTTTTCTTTTTTTTGTTTAGTTTAAAATTAAACACAATCAAAACTATTGATAAAATAAATATAATGAAAAATAAAATTAAATATTTAAATGGAAAAACATTTATTTTTATTACACTATATATATTTAAGAGTGTTAAAACACCTAAAATGATTGATATTATTATACTATAAGTATTTAATTTATTTATTTTTCTTTTTTTTGTCATATTATCACCTAACGTGTATTATACAATAAAATAAAAAAATAATAAATATTTAACTATAAAATATTTATTATTCGTGTATATTTTTGTATATTTTAATTAACTAACTCATAGTCAACTGAATATGTATTTTCAAGATTTTGATTTATAACTAAACTCAATGACTGTGTTTCGCCCGCTTTTATTGAAGAGTCATACTCAGTTGGTATATATTCAGAATCATTTAATACATTTTTACCTTCTTTATCTTTAAAGTATATATTAAATGTTTTTATGTAAACATCTTTTTCTGAAGTATTTTCTAATTCAATCGTAAAAACGGTTGTTGTATTATTATCAGTTAATTCCATTGAAATATTTTTGATTTTTAATTCTTTAACTTGTTTTTCTTTTAGAATCTCTTCATTAACTTTTGGAGTATTATTTTCATTATTATCTTGTTTTTTTCTGCATCCACAGCCTGTAAATATAAGTAAACTAATTAAAACAAATATTGTGATTTTTTTATTCATTTCTTCCACTTTCCTATTCCTTAAGTGAAGTATATCATTAAATTCTTTATAAATCAAGTTTAAATATTTATCAATTGTATTTTATAAACATATAATGTATAATGAAAATAAGATTATAATTTTTATAGGAGGATAGGAAAGAAAAATTATGATTTAGCGCCAGATCTTTATTTAAGATGACGAGGTTGACAGTTATCGAAAACAATAATAAATTAATTTATTATTTTACTTATATGAGTTTAAATCCTCATTCCCCTAGTTCGGCGGATGCTGTCACGGTTTAATATGATCGTAAGATATATAACAAAATGTAAAATCTTAAATTACAACAAAATATATATCGCATATTTTTTTAATAGTGTTTTAAAGGAGAAAATATGTGTGGAATTGTTGGTTATATTGGAAAAAAATATAACGCTTTAAATGTTTTAATAAGTGGTCTTGAAAGACTTGAATATAGAGGTTATGACTCTGCAGGAATTGCTTACATAGAGGGAAAAACTCTAAAAATAGAAAAAGAAAAAGGAAAAATTAGTAATTTAAAATCAGCTATTGATGTAAATATTCCATCTAATTTAGGAATTGGTCATACTAGATGGGCAACTCATGGAATAGCAAGTAAAATTAATAGTCATCCTCATAAGGTAGGAAAAATTACTATAGTTCATAATGGTATTATTGAAAATTATGAAGATTTAAAAAATGAATTAATCAATAATGGTGTCAAATTTAAATCAGAAACAGATACTGAAGTTGCATG
>UMFK01005161.1_pt1 | contig 41327 bp, 26 predicted proteins | sample 1964981 | NCBI WGS metagenome assembly UMFK01 (sample SAMEA4836043, study PRJEB28245) | human gut metagenome | biome: gut microbiome; material: fecal sample | place: Denmark | collected 2008
AAGCATTATCTTTTATAAAAGTGTGCATATCCAAGCAATAACTGCGCAGGCAGGAATATAAACAAGAAAATGTATAAAATGCTGCTTCTTGTTATAGCCGAACATATGCGGTCCGACAACACCTTTGAGCTCGGGATAAAAATGAGGGAAGAAGCCTGAACGGCAAAGGAGATACCAATCAAAGAAAAATATATCGTATATTTCCATAACATATAGCACCGCAATAAATCTTCCGAAGAAATTCAGAAAGCCGAAATTGTTTTTAACGCCGTCCCAAACGCCAAGCACCAATGCTCCCACGAACAGCAGCAGTGCAATCGCAATTATTATCCAGCCAACAATATGTGCGCCGTGAAATCTTTCTTCCTTTTTATCGGGGATTGCAGCCAAATTTTCTTTGGGCGCAGAACCGAAAAATCTTTTATCCTGAACAAAGCCCACCACACCGTACAAAAGAAGAAAATACGCCGCCATAACCATTACCGCCATAATTATTGTTATTGCCATTATAACCACCTCGTGCAAAATTTATCGGCATAATAATGCCTTTTTTATATTATATCACATCGGTTAGCATATTGCAACCGGTTTTGCGGATAATTTCAGCCGAGGGTCCAGCCTGCCGCCTTTTCTCTTGCGGCAATAAAATCCACATACAAGCCGTTTTGTGAAATAAGCTCGGCGTGAGTACCCTCCTGCACGATCTGTCCGTCTTTCAAAGTGATTATATGGTCGGCATTCTTTATGGTATTGAGGCGATGTGCTATCATTATGACCGTCTTGCCCCGTGTCAGCTCGCCGAGTGCCGCAAGTATCTCCTGTTCATTTTCCGCATCAAGCGCACTTGTGGCTTCATCAAGAATCACTATGGGAGAATTTTTCAGCATTGCTCTTGCAATGGAAATGCGCTGCCTTTCACCTCCCGAAAGACTTCCGCCGCCCTCGGTGAGAAGCGTATCATATCCATTGGGGAGCTTTGAGATAAACTCATCACACCTTGCGGCTTTTGCTGCTGCATATACCTCTTCGTCCGAAGCATCGGGCTTTCCGAAACGGATATTATTCATAACAGTATCCTCAAAAAGATACACACGCTGAAAGACCATACTTATCTTCTCCATAAGCTCCCCGTACCTGATATGACGGACATCTGCGCCGCCGATGCTCACCGTTCCCGATGTCACATCTCTGAAACGTGGGATAAGCCTGCAAAGGGTAGTCTTTCCCGAGCCCGACGGTCCTATAACTGCTGTCAGCTCACCCTCTTTTATGACAGTTGATATATTTTTCAGCACCTCATTTTCGCCGTAAGAAAATGATACATTGTCAAAAAATATATCATTGCCCGATGCCGACATAACAGGCTCATATTCCTCAAGCCTTTCGCATTTTTCCAGCTCGGATATTTCGTCGATTGCACTGTCAAGCATACCTATCATCGAAAGTGCAGAACCTGCCTGATTTAAAGAAGCATACGCCATAAAGCTGAATATTATCAGTATTACCGCATAGGAAAATGAAATTTCTCCCGTAACGGCGCACATATATATCCCCGAAAGCATTATTGCCGCTTCAAATACCGCAATTACAATATGCGACAAAAACTGCGTCGGCATTGAGATATCGGTAAGCCTTAAATTTGCTTTGCAACTTTCTTCGATAGCTTTGTCGGTATCTCTGCCGCTTTCCTCAAAACCAAACGCCTTTGTTACTCTTATCCCCTGCAAAAATGTAAGAATACTGTCGGAAAGCCTGCTCTGTGCTGCGGTGAGTGCAGGCGCATTTTTTCGTGATATTTTCATCTGAGCTGCTGTGACCGCAAGATAGCAAACTATACCCACACCTGTCATCAGACCTATGCGGATATCATAGATAAGCATAAAAACAAGCATTGCGGCAGAGCTGAACAGACCCGATACAATATTTATAAGCGCCATTGTTGCCCCTGTTTCAATACCCTGCAGCGTAGTAGTCATAGATGCGGCTATTCTTCCGCCCGACATATCGCTCAGCACTCCGAGAGGTGCTTTGCGGAGCATTTCACCGAGAGAAATACGCTTGTCCGCAGTCATAAGAAAGCCTGCTTTCATTGCGCTTGTCTGCTCAATATAGCTTGCAATAAAGCTGCCTGCAATGCAAACGGCTGTAAAAATAACAAGCTTTATCACGGCATTTTGTTCCCTGCCGAAAACAGCACCTGTTGCCGTCATAACAGCGCAAAGCTGAGTTATACCCACAAAGCTTCTGGCTATTTCCGCAATAAGCGCAGATATAAAATATTTATGCCGTGACTTTCCAAATGACCATATTTTTCTGAATGTATTTATCATAGTTTATGACCATATCCTTCCAAGATATCATACTGACATTGCCCACTGCTTTGCATAATCGGGACATATTTCAAGAAGCTCGGAATGTGTTCCAACAGCTTCTATCCTGCCGTTTTTCACATAAGCGATCTGCTCCGCATTCATCACGGTGGAAAGCCTGTGGGCTATAACGACCAGCGTTCTTCCTCTTGATGCTGCGGAAAGCGCTTCCTGTATCGAAGCTTCATTTTCGGGATCGGAGCTTGCGGTGGCTTCATCAAGTATCATTATAGGTGCATTTTTCATCATAGCTCTCGCAATTGCAATACGCTGACGTTCACCGCCAGAAAGCCTGCCGCCTGCCGCACCTGCCAATGTGTCATATCCATTTGGCAAGGCTCTGATAAAATCATCACAGCCTGCTGCCTTTGCCGCATTTATTACCTCTTCGTCCGAAGCCGAGGGATCGCCCATACGGATATTATCCATTACTGAAATATCAAAAAGGAACGTGTCCTGATCCACATAGGCAATTTTTTGGTTGAGTGACTTCTGTGACAGCTGCGAAATATCCCTGCCGCCTATAAGTACCCTGCCGCTGTCTGCGTCCCAGAATCCTGCGATAAGCTTTGCCGCTGTTGATTTTCCGCTGCCCGAAAGACCGACAAGGGCAAGCATCGTTCCTGCAGGAACTTTAAGTGAGATATGATCTGCCGCAGGAGTTTTTTCACCCGAATAGGAAAATGTCACATCAGAAAGCTCAATGTCAAAGCCCGATATCTCCCGATCTCCCCTTTTAAGCTCGGGTTCGTCCAGTATATCCTTTATTTCCTTTGCATTTGTTCCCATTTGCGCCAATTGGTCAAAATATGACATTGCCTGCATAAGAGGTCTGAAAATGCCCATTGAAAGCAACATCATCATAAAGAATGTTTCGGGTGCAAGTGTACCGTTACTATAAAATATAATGCCTGCAATAAGCACAGGGAATACCGAAAACGGCGCTATCGCCATTCCGAGAGATGAAAACACCTGAGTTTCTCTCTGCCAGTTTATGTTGTATTCTGCGTGACCGTAAACCGCAGCTTTGAATTTGCCGTAGCATTCATCGGCACGTCCGAAATTTTTTATTACTTCAATTCCGCCCACATATTCGGTCACAGCCTGATTCATTGATTTCATTGCTGCGATCTGTCCCGCATATTTTTCCGGATAATTCTTCATCATTCCGCCTGTTGCCGCAAAGCCTGCGATTATCCATACAAGTATGCAGACCGCCAAACGCCAATCAATGAAAAAGCCCCATATCATCATAGCCAAAGGAGCAAGCAGATTTGCCGTAAGCTCGGGAAGCATGTGGGCAAGCGTCTGTTCCATTCCCTCAATTCGATCGGTAAGCACAGCTTTCAGCCTTCCGCTCCCGTTTTTCTCAAAATATCCCATTGGCAGACGCACAAGCTTGGCGGAAACAGCCTTTCGGATATCGCTCAGAGTATGATATGCGGCGTGATGGGATATCCACGTAGATACATTGATAAAAACGCCGTTAAGCACTTTGCATAGGGCAGCCAAAGCTGCGTATATCATAAGAGTATGTATGTCACAGCTTTCGGCAAACAGCTTTCCTGCAATCATTCCCGCAAAGGCGTATGCGGCAAGTCCCGAAATAACCGCTGCAGCACTTATTGCAACCGATATGCCGTACCATACGCCGTATGGCTTCATAAAGCTGCCAAGCTCTCCGAAAAACGATGTCTGTTTATTATCAGAATTCATCTTGTTCCTCCGTACTGTCAGCCGCAATATGCTTTTTGACTATTTTAGCACCGATAGCTGCACCGATAAGTGCTGTAACGATTATTCCAACGACAAGCAGCGGCGCTCCCCAGGAAACAAGCAGATCGGAGGCTGCAAGTATTGCCTCCCGTCTTCCGTCGGAAACGGAATTTTCCGCCATAGATTTTGCGGCAATGGCATATGGATATATCGTGCTTCCGATGCCTGCAAGCACCTGAGTTATAACATAGCTTGCGGTAAGTCCCTTTATATTTCCGTATCCGGTCTTTTTAAGAATTATCTCCGCAATAACGCCCGCCAGCAGATACAGCACTATGTATGGCAGATATCCGCCAAGTATTCCTCTTACAAAGCTGTATATCATCATTGCTCCGGGCTTTTTTATCTTTGTGCCGATAATAAAATACACAACTCCCTCAAGAAGCGAGAAAAATATAGGCATAAGCACTATGGTTATGGGCAGTGCATAAAGAAATGAGCTTATGAAGAAAATAACAACATTGATGAGCGTTAAAAGAGTTACGGTTATAATGTCCTTGACCTTTAATTTTGATGTGTTCATAATATACCTCCAAAAATCAAATTATGATACCGACGATGACCGCCGCAATAAGAATAACAATGAATAAAATGTCCCATACGCCAAAGCTCACGGAAATATATGAACTGCGCTTTCGTTTAAGATCGATGCCCCTTGTTTCGGCAGATGCCGAGAGCGCTTCGGCAATGCGGATAACTCTGAGAGCCATAGGAACAGTATGTATCTCAATATATTCGGGAAAAGCTTTCACCTTTTGCATTGCCGAAGAAAATGCACCTCTCGTTTCTATGGATTGGTTCATCAGCTTCATATCCTCCGAAAGCGTCGGAAAAAATCTGAAAACCACCGAGCATATCATAATTATCCTTTCGGGGATATGACATTTTCTCAATGCAGCAATAGTCCGTGCAGCTTCATCTCTTCCGATAAGAGTGCCAAGTATCAGCCCTGCCGATATGAGCCGTGGAAAATAAACGGCAATGAAAGACATAACGCTGTCGGGAAACAAGCCGTTCATCAGAATAAGCAGCGAAAAAATTCCTGCCCCGACCGCTGCAAGTGCCGCAAAGCCGTCAAAAAGCATCATTGAAAAAGCTGCTGCCGAAACCGCATAAACAAGCGGAGTTGAGGTAGTGGATATGACTGTCATAGCAGCCAGCCAGTACAAAAGCTTTGTTATCGGAGAAAGCCGCCCCGACCGCTTTTTCTTCCATGTCCTTGCATTATCCGTAAGTCGGAAGTTTTTATCCATATAGGCTGACAGAGAATGAAGCACATCGTCACTGTTCAGCACAAATTCACGGCTCACACTTCCGCCCGAAATGCAGATACATCTTGTGCAGACACCTGCCATAAGTTCAATGTCGTGAGTTATGATAAAAACAAGCTTTTTTCGGCTCATTTCCGCTATGATATCACCACAGCTTTCAAGGCTTGCCGCATCAAGCCCTGCAGTCGGCTCATCAAGGACAATAATAGGTTTCGGCGAAAAATATGCCAGCATAAGGCTTAATCTTTGCATCTGTCCTCCCGAAAGCGAGAACGGGTGACGGTTTCTCACCTCCCACATACCCGTTTTTTTCAGCAGTCGTTCCATCTCCTCCGAAAGCCCCTCACGGCTTTTATTGCCGTACCGAAGCTCATTTATAACGGAGTTTGTGAAAAACTGAAACTCCGCCTCCTGCATCACAAACATTACATTCTGCTTTATTGCGGCTCTTTTCATTTTTTTGCCGTTAAATAAGATATTTCCCGATGACGGTTTGAGAAGTCCCGAAATTATCTTGCCGAATGTGGTTTTGCCGCAGCCGTTTGAGCCTGCAACAGCGATTATCTCTCCCTGCTTTGCATTTACAGAGATACCGCTTAAAATATTACTGCCGTTTTTATAGCCAAAGTTTATTTTATCAGCCGAAAATGTAAATCCCGACGGTTCGTTAACAAGCTGCCTTTGCGATATTTTAACAAGTGCAAGATCGGTAGTTCTCAGCGACATTGCCCGCAGGTCGTCAATGCCTTTTGCAGCCATTTCTTCTGCGGATATTCTCTGTTTTATTTCGCCGCCGTCAATTACCCAGTATTCATCTGCAATGCCGCTGAGATAATAAAGCCGATGCTCGCTGAGTATCAGCGTTTTCCCCTGCGATCTCAGCTTAAAAAGCATCTCACGAAAACGCTTCACAGCCGCATAGTCAAGATTTGCCGTAGGTTCGTCCAGCAGCATAATATCCGTATCGGCTGCCCAAGCGGAAAGTATCGACACAAGCTGACGTTCACCGCAGGAAAGCTCATAAACATTTCTGTCACGAAGCTTTTCCATATCAAAAACGGAAAAAGCCATATCCACACGCTTTATTATTTCGTCCCGTGACACTCCGAAATTTTCAAGCCCGAATGCAATTTCAGTGCTGCTGTTCACAGTAAAAAACTGACTTCTCGGATCCTGAAAAACAGAAGCCGCCAGTTCCCCCGCCTCGCCTATCGTCAAATCTGCCGTATTCCTGCCGTTCAGTCGGCAAAAGCCTTTCAACACACCGTCATAAAATGTCGGTACAAGGCGATTCATACACCGCAAAAGCGTTGTTTTTCCGCAGCCGCTCCCTCCGCACAGCACTATGCACTTTCCTTTTGAGATGCTGCCGTCTGCAATGAGTGCTGCCTTTTTTTCCTCCGAATATCGGAATTTCAGATCAAATTCCACAGCATTTTCATTTTGCTCCATTTTTCCTCCAATAATAATTAGTCATAACTAACTCAAACCCATAAAAATGTGCCGTCAGACACATTTTATACTAATCCCAAACCGTTCTATAGACAAAGCCGACAGATAGAATAATCCAAGTCAAGGAAAGCGACCGCAGGCAGGCTGCCGCCTGTCAAGGGAGCTTGACGCAGAATTGGATTATTATATCCGAGGATTTGTCTATAGGTTGGTTTGGGATTAGTATTGAAGTTATATTTGCTCAAAAAGCCCTTTCCAGCCCGATTCGTGAAACTCCTCTATGCTGTCCATAAGCCGTACCGTTTTATCCTTATCAAAGCCCTTTTGCAGCACCTGTCGGTAAAATTGAAACTGCTCATTCATTATCAGCTCAATAAGATCCGTATCTACTTCCTTTGCTCTCAGACGAATAAAATCCGCTGTTGAAGCAGCCTTGTATGTTGTCCACTCATGAAGTTTTTTCTCCACGGAGCTTCCGCCGCTTCGGCAGAAAAGCAGGATACATTCGTCATAATAGGTGAAAATTATATCCACATATATCTGACGTTCAAGCCTTATGACTTTTAAAATATCCTCAATATTTTCGCTGTCCCTGACATCATTGTATGCCTTTTGAAGCGGATAAAGCCGTTTCTGCATCTCCTCGATAAGAGGACAGACGAGGCTGCAAAAAAGCTCGTCCTTGCTTTTGTAGCGTGTATATACCGCACCTGTTGTAAGTCCCGCATTTTCGGCTATCTTATTTAAAGAGGCTTTCAGAAAATCCTTTTCCTTAAATTCCTCCATTGCTGCCTTTGTTATCTTTTCATCAAGCGAATGATCTTTAACTGCCATATTCTCACCTTTTTACATCAATAATTGTATTATCGATAACTGTATTATCAATAATACCATTATCGATTGCATTTGTCAAGGGGGTTTTATAAAAAAATGCCAAAGCAGATATCAAATCCGCTTTGGCTTTCTGAATTATTCGTTTAATATATCGTTATTCCGACAAATTTTCCGTGCAGAAAAGGTCAATGCAGCTGCTAATGTTGCTTTCTGTGCAGTCTGTGGAAATGCCCGATGCCAGCCAATAAGCATATTTATCCGCATCATATTTTCCCAGAGCTTCAAGATCACTGCCGTATCTGAACTCAATATGCCAGGTTGTATCCATTGTATCGGGAGCCATGCAGAAATATGTAAACTCACCCGAATCCGCATCATCGCTTTCGTAAATATACAGTCCTCTGATATCCTCCATACCGATATAGTGATATGTGTGGCTGAAAACTTCATTTCCGCTTTCGTCCTTACCGGAAATTGTTGTTCCGTCAAAGGTAAATTCATCAACGCCCTGCATAAATTCACAGCAATATGCCATTCCGCCGTCAGCATATTTTTCAACTGCTTCATCTCCGATGACCGTACCTGTTACCATTGAGCTCATCTTTTCAACAGCACCCTCTGCGTTCTCTTCGCCGACAAGCTTTGCGCTGTCATCAAGCCAGAGCTGCTTATAATCATCTGCAAGTATAACGGGCCAAAGCTCCTGATATGTACCCTTTAAGTCAGTCAAAAGCTTTTGAGCAGCTTCAGCATTTTCATCTGTTTGAGTTTCCGTTTCAGACGATTCATTGTTTTCCGATGTTTCAGCCTGTGAAACCGCCGCACTCTGAGTTTCGGAAACGTTGTTATCACTGCTGTTTCCACAGCCTGCCAGCATTGAAGCCGCCATAGCAATCGATAAAGCCGAACATAAGATCTTTCTGTAATTCATTTTCAAAAATCTCCTTAATACAGATTTCGTTAGCATTTGCTAACAAGTGTATTATATATTAAATGCAGCAGCTATTCAATACCCGTTCAGACAATTCTTATCCAAAAAGACATTCGGTATTTTCAACCCTTGCCCTCGCATATTTTCTGAACTGTGCGGGAGTTATTTGATGCTCATTCTTAAAAGCGGAAGAGAATTTTGCAGGATTTTCATATCCCACCTCCAAGGCGATTTCGGAAACGGCTAAGTCCGTACGAAGCAGCATTTTTTGAGCCTCCTGAAGCCTGTAAATTTTCAGGTACGCATATAATGATGTTCCATATACAGCGGCAAAATTTTTCTTTAATGCAGTCGGAGAAATTTCAAATCTCTCCGAAAGCTCATCAATGGTATAGTGCTTTTTTATATCCGATACGATAAACTTATGAACCGATTTAACTGTAAGGACACTTTTCATATCAAGAAAATCTTCTTCAATTTTCTCTTGCGGAATATCAATATCAGTAAGGAACAGAAACAGCTCCAATATCTTTAATTTCAGATAACCTGCTCTGCGATTTTCCTTGACGGTGTACAGTTCCGAAAAAATATGGGAAGCGGCTTCATTTTTTCTGAGAAAAAACAAATTGTTTTTGTTTGCTGTCAATGCTTTTATCCTATCAAGATCTATGGACAGCATTTTAATGATCGAAAGCAGTTCATCGGAAAGCTTGTCGGTTTCTATAAAAATACTTATGCCGTGATAATGACTTGTGGGAAAGCAGGAATTTTCCAAATTTAAATTTGCTGCCTTTACAGCCACATCTCCGTGTGACATATAAAAGCAATGCTTTTCTCCCGCCGAACATTCGTAACGTCCTTCCATACAATGATTTATCTCGATCATGTTCTTTATGCCCTGCTGCTCCTTATTGCAATACCCCATGTGGATATCGTTGAAAGCCGCTTTTACTCCCGAAAAAACATTATAAACAGTAACCATTCCCACACCCGTTTCATTGTTGAGTTCATAAATTCTGCAATCGCCGCCATTGTCCGAATGACCCGTGTTTCTTCCGTATAATGATATCAGGTCAAAGCTGTTGTTCCTAATATTTTTATCGGGATAAATCTCTGCCATATGTATCATCTTCCCCCAAAAAGTGTTCTTTTGCTCACTGATTACCGTTTGCTAACTTTAATTATACCACTTAATTTCTATTTTTACAACAATGTACGAAAAAAACCACAAAAAAGGTTTCTGAAATGTAAGCATATCGGCCACGCAAATCATTTCCTCATAGCCACTGATCTAACCGTCAAAGGAATAGCAAAAGCCGCCGGATACGAACGTTCCGACAGCTTTTCAAGCAGGTTTCGGCGTATAATACTAATTCCAAATCAACCTATAGACAAATCCTCGGATATAATAATCCAATTCTGCGTCAAGCTCCCTTGACAGGCGGCAGCCTGCCTGCGGTCGTCTTCCTTGACTTGGATTATTCTATCTGTCGTCTTTGTCTATATAACGGTTTGGAATTAGTATAACAGGACTTCTCCCGACGGAATATCGTGAACTTATCGGCAAATAACTTACTGCGAAAAATATTTCCTTATTTTCAAAACAGCGCTTTCCGTCCAGATCCCAGAATCGGTTATTTTTCCGTTTTCAAAAAACAAAAATCGGTCGCAGCATTTTTCGATAAGCTCAGGATCGTGGGTGATTATAAACTGGGTTTTCCCCTGTTCCGAAAGCTTCAATATATTTTCCGCCGTCCGACACATATTTTTATAGTCAAGACCACTTGTCGGCTCATCATAAATTATCAGTTTTTTCTCCGCTGCCACAGCCCCTGCGATCGCAAGCCGCTGCTTCTGCCCGCCCGACAATGACATCGGGTGGGCATCTTTATATTCAAACAGTTCCATGCTTTTCAGCACTTTTTCCGCAGTCCGCATCTTTTCATTATCGGACAGCGGAAGTCCCAGCGTCACATCTTCAAGCACACTTTCCGAAAAAAGCTGGTGATTTACGTCCTGAAAAACTATATATGAAAATCCCGTAAGCTTTCTTCCCCGATATTCCTTTTCGCCGTCAGATACGCATATTCTGAATTTTCTTTCAAGTCCGCACACACACCTTGCGAACGTGCTCTTTCCCGCACCGTTGTTTCCAATAACAGCCACAACTGACCCTTTCGGTATTTTAATCTCGGGGATATCCAAAACAAAACCTTTTCTCGTATAAACAAACGAAGAGATCGTACAGCAGCTTTGTGCAGCCTCAGACGGTTTTCTTATCGGCATAAGATCGCAGCCGCATCTTAATCCTGCAGAGTGGAGTTCTTCCGCCGAACGGCTGTAAAAAAGCTCTGCCGAAATATCCTCCGCTATCCTGCCGTCATCAAATCGTATCACTCTGTCCGCAAAGCTCTTTGCCCACCAAAGGCGGTGTTCGGCGATTATAACAGTTTTCCCTGCATTTTTCCATTTCAGAATAATATCCCTAAGCTCACGGATAGAGTCAACATCAAGGTTTGATGTTGGTTCGTCAAGCACAAGCATATCGGGACTGAGCATACTCACCGAAGCACACGCTATCCGCTGCTTTTCTCCTCCCGACAGCTCCGAAACGCTTTTTCCGAGCAGCTTTTCAAGATGAAACTCACGGACATTTTTCTCAAATCTCCGAAGTATCTCACCCTTATCCATTCCCATATTTTCGCAGGCAAAAACTATCTCCGTATCGGTAAGCATAGTATAAAACTGTGATTTAGGATTCTGAAAAACCGAACCGACTTTTTTCGCAAGCTTATGCAGATGTATTTTTGAAGTATCAGTCCCGTCAATATTTACGCTTCCCGTAAGCGTACCCTCATAATAGCAGGGAATAAGCCCGTTTATCAGTCTGCCAAAGGTCGTTTTTCCGCTGCCCGAGCCTCCGCAGAGAATGACAGCCTGACCGCTTGGAATTATTATGTCAATATCTTTCAGTGTTTCTCCCGACGGCGAATTTTCATAGGAAAAACCAACATTTTTTATCTCGATCATATTACCTGCCCGTTACCTTTGAAAAAATAAAGATCATTACTGCGGCTGCACAAAAAGCAAGCACCGCAATATCCTGAAAATGGAACCCACTTGTGCATACATTTGTCCGCTTGTTCGGCGAGTCAAGTCCCCTTGCCATTGCCGAAGCGGAAAGCTCACTTCCCATCTGCATAAGCTCCGTGAGAAGCGGCACCATTCGGTATTCCAGCATTTCAATGGGCTGCCCCAATTTGCCTATCCCTCTTATGCGCAATGCGTCACGGATAAAGCCGTACTCCTCCTTTATCGCAGGAAAAAAGCGGAACATTACCGATACGGGAACGGAGAATTTCTTGGAGATGTGAAATCCGTCCACTGCTGCGATAAATTCACTTACCGTTGAAGACAAGATCAGCACCCTGAACATTGCAAGCCCGGGCAGCATTTGCGTAAATATCGAAGCCACGGCAGATGCAAATATGTTCAAAAACGGAACATTGTACATTCTTAGCAGATTGGGAATCACAAGACAGATGATATACGAAGTGCAGTAAGCTGCGGCGTTCCAATATTTTTTCAGTATCAGAAATGACACAAACGGAACTGCCGCCAGAATCGGCAGCACATACCGCATAACGCCCGTATAGCCACAGGAAAACATTATCATCGGAAGCGTGAGACACAGAATTATTTTTGTTCTTGCGTCAAGAAAAAGCTGTCTGTAGGTCGGCTTTTGTGCAAAAATAAAGCTGCCCATCAGATCAATCCGCTCCTTGCAAAGTGCTTTTTCAGGACGGCTTTTCCAATATATCCGCCGATCATTCCCCCAACAAATGCCGATACCGCCACAAGCGGGATCGTATAGGCGTGAGAGAAATATCCCGACATAATATCCATATACTCCTGACCGTAATAGGCTGTTTTTTCGGTCAGTTGCTTCTGCGTCATGAATACATAGCTTGCCACATTTGCATTTGCTCCCACACTGCATAAGCCGTAGGCGATGATCGTTGCGGCTGCGCTTTTGTATTGCTTTGCTTTGAGGATCATCTCCGCAATTGCCGCACATATCACTCCGCCGATAAGGCTGTATATCCCTACTCCCGCAAGTGTAAGTATCACGCCGTAAATAATGTAGGTTATCAGCACCATACCGAATTTCTTTATCCTCGAAAAATAAAGCATCATAGGTATTCCGAGGATCACCGAGCTTGCAAATGGTATCATCATATTCACAAACGGAATAAATCCCATAACCGCTGCAATTACCAAATTCAATATGAAATACAGCGCCGTAAAAATGCCGATATTGATAAGATCCTTGCCGTTGAGCTTGCTTTTTTCATTCATAAAATTTTCCTCCTATGCTCTGGCCTTCCATTCAAGGCTTTCATTCTGAAGAGTATAAAGTTTGTGATAAAGTCCGTCCTTTTTCATAAGCGTATCGTGCGTTCCTTCCTCCGAAACAGTTCCTCTGTCAAGCACAACTATCTTATCGCAGCCTGCAACAGTCCTCAGCTTATGGGCAATTATCAGAACCGTTTTGTTTTCAATAAGCTGACCGATCGCACGCTGTATTTTTGTTTCATTTTCTGGGTCAAGGCTTGCCGTGCTTTCGTCAAGAAGTATTATGGGAGCGTTTTTCAGCAGCGCTCTTGCGATTGAAATTCTCTGACGTTCACCGCCCGAAAGCGTTTTTCCGTTTTCTCCGATAATAGTTTCATATCCGTCGGGAAGCTGACGTATAAATTCATCACAGGCAGCCGTTTTTGCAGCCGCATAGATTTCTTCTTCCGAAGCATCTTCTCTGCCGATGCGGATATTGTTGAAAATCGTATCATTAAAAAGCACAACGTCCTGAAAGACTATGGAATAATTTTTGAGAAGCTGTTCGGGGGCAATATTATTCACATCTTCACCGCCGACAGAAACCGTTCCGACGTCTGTGTCCCAAAATCTTGCCGCAAGACGTGCAAGGGTGCTTTTACCCGAACCCGAAGGACCGACAAGAGCCGTTATTTCTCCCTGCTTTGCCGTAAACGAAACATTGTGCAGGACCTCCTCATTGTTGTATGCAAAGCTTACATTGTCAAATTTTATGTCAAAGCTGCCTACAGCGATATCATCTCTTCCGTTCTGTTCAGGCTCTTCAAGCAGCTTGGATACACGGTCTGCCCCGACAAGCGATGCGATAAAGTCCCCAAGATGTTCGCAGGCACTTGTGAGCGGCTCATAAATTCTCACTGCCGCATAGATAAATACAAGGAACTTGAATAAGCTTATCTCTCCCGATACGAGCATTCCCGAACCGTATATTATAACTACTCCAAGCCCTACCCTCATAACATTATAGGAAACAGATATCGACAAACCTGCGAGCAGTTCATACAAAACCTGCCCCGGAATTATCCGCTTTATTTTTCTCCCAAGCTTCTGACGATAATCGTCCATAGCCTCAGATGTCCGCAGAAGCTTTATGTTCTCAAGATATTCCTGCAGGCCTGCACTCACATCAAGCTTTTTGCTGCGATTCTTTTTGTTCGTGCCTTCCGAAATTTTTCTTGAAAGCGACATAACTATCAGCACCACAGGCAGGCAGACAGCCAAACAAGCCGCAAGACGGAAATCATATATAAAAAGCACGGTGACAGAAACAATTCCCGTCAGTATTCCGCCGATAAGCTCCGCCGCACTCTGCGAAAGAACGTGTGACATCGTCTGAACATCGTCCATAATAATGCCCGTGATATCGCTCAGATCACGCATTCCGAAAAACGACAGCGGAAGCCTCCTCAGCTTATCCGCAAGCTCCATTCGCAGGCTGTATTCCTCCTGCCCCGATGTAAGATATTCCTTATGATAAGCGACCTTGTATGTAACAAACATCACTATGAGTATCACGACCAGCGCCGCAATGTACGGCAATAACTGTATTTTCCCGTCTGTTCCCTCAAAATGCTTTGTTATCATTTGTTCGCTTGCCATTGCAAGAAAAATGATCGGGAGCATTGCCGACAGGTTAAACAGTGCAAGCCACACCCCTGCTTTCGTAATGTTTTTTTCACCGCTTTTGCTCAGATGAAAAATTTTACCCAACATCTTTTATTCCTCCGATCTTCCAGGTTGCGCTGCTTTCATATTCACGGAACATATCGGCATAGATCCCGTTTATCTTCAAAAGCCCGCCGTGAGTTCCGCTTTCGGCAATTTTTCCGCTTTTCATAACAAGAATTTGATCGGCATGAACTATCGTCTGTAATCTGTGGGCGATCATAAGAACTGTTTTTCCTTTCAGCAACACATCAAGCGCTTTCTGTATCAGATATTCATTTTCAGCGTCCGCAAAAGCCGTTGCTTCATCAAGCAGAACTATCGGAGCATCTTTGAGTATCGCTCTTGCAAGAGCTATTCTCTGCATTTCACCGCCCGAAAGATACACTCCCTTTGTGCCTATCACCGAGTCAATACCGTTCGGAAGCTTTGCTATAATATCTTCACAGCGAGCCGATCTCAAAGCACTCATTATCTCTTCCCGTGAAGCATTCGGCTTGTACATTGCAACATTATCCGCAACCGACATCTTAAACAGATTCGTGTCCTGAAAAACAATGCTTATATTTTTCATAAGTTCGGAATAATCAATATCACGGACATCAACTCCGCCGATAGTGACCTTTCCCTCCGTAACGTCCCAGAAACGTGCGATCAGATTTGCCGCTGTGCTTTTACCTCCGCCCGATTCTTCGACAAGAGCCGTGACCGTATTGGGTCTTATTTCAAAAGAAACATCATCAAGTGCTTTCACACCCTCTTCATATCGGAACGAAACATTGCTGAACCTTATTTCACAGTTGTTCGGAAAATGCAGCTTTTTTTCTTCGGATAAAGGCTTTTGCGCCATTATTTCATCAATTGCGGTAAATGAAGCTTCCGCCAGCATAAGATTTGATGAACTGTGCATAAGCTTTGTGAGTATCGAAGCCACAAGCGGTACAAGCACGGCAAAAAAAGCAAATGTCATTATGACTTTTTCCGCTCCGCCGCCGATATTGTAAAGGATAATTCCTCCCGGGATCAGAAACAGAAATACCGCATTTATGACCGTTGTATATGCGCTGAAAGCATTCTCCATCGAGAAGGAATATTGCGTCATAAAATCGGCATAATCCTTGACAGCTCTCTGATACCGTCTGAATGAAGAAGCCGTCTGTCCGAATGTTTTCACCACGGCAATTCCACGAACATATTCCGTAGCCGCATTGCCAATGTCCTCCCCCGATCTCTGCACCTTTTCGATAAATTCGCTGCTTTCGCCTTTCAGCATTGAAAAAAGAAGCCCGAAGCCAATGATTATCGGCGCAAGACATATAAGCGACAGCCGCCAGTCATAACGAAACATAAACACAAGAAATGCAACGGGAAGCACCATCGACTGCACATAATCGGGAATGTTGTGAGCAATAAGTATCTCAAGGTTGTCGGTATTTTTTTCGATTATTTTTCTCTGCTTGCCGCTTGGATTGAGTATGTGATACCCAAGAGGCAGCGTTCCGAGCTTTTCAATAAGCCTAATACGCACTCCTGCAACTGTGTTGTATGCGCTGATATGCGAACAAAGAAGCGCCATTCCGTATATTCCGAAACCCATACAGATATAATATACCGCTTTTATTCCAAGCTCTTTCATCGCTGCAAGGTCAATTGAGCCGTAATCCCCCGCCGAACCTATCAGCAGTTTCATTACTTCGTAAACACAAATGTATGACTTCAGATTTATCACAGCGGAAACCGCCGCCAGAACAGCGGAAAGCACTATCGTTATTCCAAAAGCGCCCGCATATTTAAACAGCTTTGCGAATATTTTTGATGATTGACCCATTAAAATGATCCTCCTTTTAGTTAGAATACGCTAACCATAATTCAAATTGAAATCACCTGCTGTTAAACAGATGATCTCAAAATTTATTTCAGCTTCAAAATGTCAGCCCAGCCCACATCAAAGAAATATTTCAACTCTTCAACATATCGGACAGCCTCACTTTTGTCCATTTTATGCGCAACAGGCTCGAACAAGCCGTAAAGATATGAACTGACAAGTATGTGAATGGTTTTTTCGCCTGCTTTATGACCGTTGATTATTGCTTCATGCCCCGTGAACTCCATAAAACGACGTGTTGAGGCTTCAATTATTTCCACCAATTCGTCCATATAATGTTCGTATGATGAACCGCCCGAACAGCATAAAAGCAGCCTGAAAACATCAAAATTGTCATAAATAAAATCAATGAATCCATTCCCGTCCGTGTCCTCATGAAGAGCGGAAGCTTCCTGCTCCAATTTTGTCTGACCGTGAAAATTATTGTTTGTTTCAATAAGGTTTCTCTTGAATTCCTCAGCAACTCCCGATACAAGCGAGCAGAAAAGAGCGTCTTTCCCCGAATAACGTTTCTGGAGCGCCCCCCATGTAACGCCTGCATTTCTGCAAATATTATTTGTTGATGCCTTTTCATAGCCCTTTTCAAGGAACTCCGACATTGCCGCTTCAAGAATTTTGGAATCTATGGTTTTATCCGCCTTTGACATTATGCAGCCCTCCATCTGATAGTATATCTATCGGTAGTATCACTATCATTATATCAAAAAACCAAAGCTTGTCAATAGCAATCGACAAGCTTTGTACTTTTCTACAAACAAATTCTATTTATGTCAGACTATTATGTACAGTATATTTATACTAATTCCAAACCGTTCTATAGACAAAGCCGACAGATAGAATAATCCAAGTCAAGGAAAGCGACCGCAGGCAGGCTGCCGCCTGTCAAGGGAGCTTGACGCAGAATTGGATTATTATATCCGAGGATTTGTCTATAGGTTGGTTTGGAATTAGTATTAAAGCAGTGACACAAAAATTATGTGCGCATTGCCTTAAACATCATATCAGCTGAAATATCGCCATTCCCACAACACATATTACGCTGCCTATCATATTGAGCGTAGAACGCTTTTCTTTCCGTATCAATCCGATAACGAACAGCGTGACGAGTATCATCGGCTGAATGAACGAGTAATTTGCAAGGCTTATTGCAAAAAAGAAGATGTGCTGATAATTCCCCCGGGAAAGCTTCACCGTCCCGTTATTGAGGAAAATATACCTTATGAGCGTTATGTGCTGTGGATATACAATTCCTGCCTTGCACGGAACATCGGCATAAACGGATTTATCCGAAACATAAACAGCTGTGCCGATGAAAAGAAAACGCACCGCATTTTCTTTGAGGGATAAGAGTATGACCGACTGTGCAGACTTCTTGACAAGGCTATCGACAGTTTTGTTTCGGAATATGTCACCAAAAGCTGCATAACGCTTATAATTGATAAGCTGAACAACGAATTTTCAAATATCAGACGTATTGAAAATGATTGGGACGATCTTATAGGTCTGGTGATAGTTTATCTCAATGAAAATTTCGTAGATTCATCAACACTCGATAAAGCTTTCTGCGGAGTTTTTCGAATCAAAATATTACCTTTCACACCGATTCAGAGAGTACACAAAAACCTCCATTCACAACCATATCCTTATGAAAAAATCAATCTTGCAAAAATGCTTCTCAAAATATGAAAAATGCGGATTTTTCACCTATTCAAACTTTTACAAAGCTTTTGTTGAACGGACAAGTGTTTCGCCGAGGGATGCCGAGGGATTATGCTAATTCTTAAAAAGCATACTTTTTTCAGATAAATCCCTTTTGTTGCATAGAAAATAGCTGTCATACACAATAGGCATTGTTTACGATACACTTGTTCATCTGAGCAGCATTTTTATTGCATATCGGTCTTAAAAAGCAACGTAAAATCGCCCTTTTCCCGTACGCTCCTCTTGTTGTGTTGGGATTGCCTGCGCAGAGGGCCTTTACTTCTGCATAATCAAGCGCAATTTCATCCACGTCCTCGCAGGAACGAACCGGAGACTTATCGGTCATAATCTGACTGATAAATTTCTGCTTGTTTTCAAGCATCTGATATAGGTAAGCATCGAATGTCTTGTCGGTCGTGTAGCGATAAATATCAACTTTAGTGTTAGTGTTGCCCTGCCGGATAATTCGTCCGTGGCGCTGCTCCATATCCGATGGGCGCATCGGTGCGTCAAGGTCGTGCAGAGCTATCATTCGCTCCTGTGCATTCATTCCCGCACCGCACTTCTGTGTAGAGCCTATCATTACACGGATTTCGCCCTTATTCATCTTTGCAAAAAGCTTTTGCTTTTCTTCGGTTGTGTCCGCATCGTGGATAAAAGCTATTTCCTTTTCGGGAACGCCTTTCGCCACAAGTTTTTGCTTGATATCATCATAAACACAGAATTTACGCTCAGATTCAAAGGTTTCGGTAGGAGAATGGTGCAGCTTTGACCACGTCTCCTCAGGAATTTCTGAGATTTTTCCGCTTGAAGCTATTACAGCACTATTGCTTGCAGTCATTGTGTCATAATCCACAGTGTGAATCATTATGATATCTTCATCAAATACACCTCCTGCTTTGAAATTCTTAGGTGGTTTACTGCCGGTAAGCTTTTTGAAAATCTTATCAGCCGTATCTTTCTGACCGAGCTTTGCACTGTAAACAGGTGCATATTCGCCTTTAGTGTCCTTTCGATACAATGTATATGTATTTTCATTAACAGCAGCCTGTGGTGTTGCAAGGTCGCAGAATATGAGCTGAGTGCTTTTCTTTTCAGCCGTCTGCTTCCAAATATCAAAAACATTGTTTATGCACACATTTACCTTAGAATTTGGGTCATCAGGCAGTGATGGATTCATACACCTTTGGTCAAGTCCTATCTTTCTGCCGTCAACAGTAAGCTTGCACATATTATCCTCGGTAGGATCCACTGCTCCTGCACGGATAATCTTTGCACGTTCCCCAAGGTTCTTTATCATCTTTGACTGCATTTTTGTTGCAGGAACATTGATATTGTGCATTTCAAAATCAGGTCTGTCAAGATTCAATGTTGCTGCCGTTTTAATATCGGCACATTCTTTGAATATGTTCATCAGTTCGGGCAGATTTTGAAATTTGGCAAAACGTGTTTTCATCTGATACTTGCCGTTTGCTTCGGGTGACAGTTCCATTGATGTGGTTGTTTCACCGAAAATAGATGCCCAACGGTCAAAACTGTTTATTCCAAGCTCCCTGAGCTTATCAGCCTGTAAGTACCGCATAAGTGTGTACATTTCGGACATTGAGTTACTTATAGGCGTGCCACTGGCAAAAATTACGCCCTTGCCGCCTGTAACTTCGTCAAGATATCGGCATTTCATCAGAAGCTGCATAGATCTGCCCGAACCGCCGCTGCCTATGCCTGATACATTCTGCATTTTTGTAGGAGTATCAAGGTTTTTGTATGCCTGGGATTCATCGACAAAGATTTTGTCGATACCGAGCTGCTCAAAGTTAAGCATATCTTCTTTAGGCGTTTTTTCAAGGAGCTTTTGAATTTTATCCGTATAAGATTTTATAGCACGTTCTACTTGCTTTACGGAATATGAGCCTTTATTGGATGTTGCACTGATTTCATCAAGTGCCGCTTCAAGCTTATCTACTTCGCTGTAAAGTGTCTCAAGCTCTCGTTCACGGGATAGATGTATCATATCAAACTGAGAATGCCCGATTATCACAGCATCCCAGTCCCCTGTTGCAATTTTTGCAAAAAGATCTCTTCGATTTTCTGGCTTGAAGTCTTTCTCTGTTGCCACAAGTACGTTTGAATTTGGGTAAAGAGTGCGGAAAGCATCGCCCCACTGTTCTGTAAGTGCATTTGGAGCAGTTATAAGTGGTTTACTGTGAAGTCCGAGTCTCTTGCCCTCCATTGCTATAGCAACCATTTCAAATGTTTTGCCGGCACCGACCTCGTGGGCAATGAGAGTATTTCCATTGCTGTAAAGGCTGCGTGCAACTGCATTTTTCTGATGGGGTTTAAGAGCTATATTTGAGTTCATTCCAACAAAGTTCAGGTGTGAGCCATCATATTCTCTGAGCCTTACGGAATTGAATTTCTCATTATAGAGATTGGTAAGTTTTTCTCTGCGTTCAGGGGTTGCAAAAATCCAATCCTTAAATTTATTTTTCAGCTCGTCCTGTTTAGACTGAACTACCATTGTTTTATCCTGATTTACAGCTAAAACATATCGGCCCTTTTCATCTTTGATTTCAATGCCATTTTCATCTTTTACACGTTCTCTGATTTCTGCCTTTTTCATATTTAGTGACACTTCGATTATTTCATACGCATTCATATCGGAAGTACCGTAAGTCTCAGTGGCAAGAGTATTGCCATAACTATGCTGATAACCTTCGACTTTCCATTTGTCAGTGGCCTCGGAATATATCACCTCAATGCTGTTGCGTGTCTGAAAATCAGGTTTAAGTGTTTCAAGTATAAACTGCCGTATATATTCAGGATCTATCCATGCTGAACCAAGCTTGACAGATATATCAGCAGCTTCTATGCGCTGCGGCATAACAGCTCTGAGGGCTTCAATATTGCGTTCAAGTCCTGCTTCTTCAGCAGCTGCAAGCTTAGCTCTGATATTGCCTGTAAGATATTCATCAGCACTTTCCCAGCGCATATTTTTCTGAGGATTCTGATAAATCTTGTCTCCAAGTTCTGCTACAAGTTCGCTTTCGGATTTGTCGGTAAGCATCGACATATAATCCATATCAACACGCATTTTTTCTGAAAGCGAAAGAATAAGTGCGTCCTGTGCATTATTGCAATGATCTATTACAATCTGCGGATTTATGGTCTTTTTACTGAATATATCAGCTTTTCCAATGAAATTTCCGCTGTTATCAGTCTTTTCAAGACTTTTTATAAGATGATAGCTGTTATCATTTGCAAATGCTTTTTTGTTTTCAGCCTGTCCGATCCGACCAAAAAGCTCAACAAAATCATCATAGTCTTTGCTGAGTTTATTTTGTGCATCAGATATCTTGACCTCATTTTCGCCGTTGTAGTTGTTTATCTGTAAGTCAAGCAGCTCGTGAACACTGTCCCTGAGCTGTGTCATAGCTTTGATACGGTCAATGTTTTTCTCATCATTTACACGTTCCATAGTGTCTCCTGCTTCGTGATAGTAAAGTGTATCATCAGAAATGACATAACCGTACTTCGGAGCATCAGGAGGACAGGGTACTGTATCAAGGTGAGAAGCATTTTCACGTTCAGATAATTTGACAGCTTCGTTGTATTCACCTTTAATATTTTGAATTGCAACAGCAAGCTGTTCTTTAAGGTCCGCACCTTCAATCGGAACACACATAGTGGCATTGGCTTGATTTCCGTACAGCTTATTGCCCTCCACCATTTCACCAAGTATCATTTCAGGGTGGTCAGCAAAGTATTTGTTTACAGCAATCCCATTTTCAAGGATATCCTTGAATACCCATTCAGGTGTGTTCTGCTCTACGCTGACAGGCTTTTCTCGCTTTTGCAGGAAAATAATATCAGATGTGACTTCTGTTCCTGCGTTCTGCTTAAACGCTGTATTCGGCAGACGTATCGCACCGAGCAGCTCTGCTCGTTCGGCAAGATACTTTCTGACCTCGGGGCTTTCCTTGTCAAGCGTACCCTTTGAGGTCACAAATGCTACTATTCCTCCGGGGCGGACTTTATCGAGGGTTTTGGCAAAGAAATAATCGTGAATATACATATTCTGATTATTATAGTCCTTGTCATTGACTTTATAGCTGCCAAACGGCACATTGCTGACCGCAATGTCAAAGCTGTTGTTTTCAAAAGTTGTATTTTCATAGCCCTTTATCTGAATATTTGCAGAGGGATAAAGAAGCTTTGCAATACGTCCTGTTATGCTGTCAAGCTCAACACCTGAAAGCTTGGAGTTATTACGCATTTCTTCGGGCATAGAACCGAAAAAATTTCCCGTTCCGAGTGCCGGTTCAAGAATCTTTCCACCCTTAAATCCCATATTTTCAAGAGCAGAGTAAATCGAGTTTATGACTGTATAGCTTGTAAAGTGTGCATTGAGTGTTGATGCCCTTGCAGAAGCATATTCTTTCGGCGTGAGAAGCCTTTTCAGCTCCGCATATTCTTTACTCCAGTCGTTCTTGCTGCTATCAAAAGCATTTGCCAAGCCACCCCAACCAATATATTTTGCAAGTATCTGCTGTTCTTCGGGGGTAGCACTGCGCTTTTCACTCTCCACCTGTTTCAAAAGGCGTATAGCAGCGATATTGTTCTGACAGCGTGTCTTATCTCCGCCAAAATCCCCATAATTGCTTTCGTTTATGGTATAGTCGCTTTTTAAAGCAGTGCTTTCCTTGTTTTCAGGCTTAGGAGAATTGTCATTTTCGGCATCTCTATGTTTTGACGGATTTATTTCGTCCATTGAAACATAATGATTTTTGGCACTAAAGAATGAAAACTGCTCAATCTCCTGCTCCTTGGGATTTTCAAGCATTTGACCATTTTTAAGGACCATATCAAGGCAGGAAAGGGCATTTTTATACTCATTGTCAGTAATCATTCCCAAATCAGCCTGAGCAGCAAGGAGAATTTTTTCGGCTGCCGATTTGTACAGCGGTAAAGAAATATCATTATGAACATTGGCATTGAGAACAGACATAAAAGCTGAATGATAGCTTTCCCAGTCATACGCTTCTGCTGCCGTGCCGTTGTAAAGCTCGTTGATAGCGTGACGAACATCATCAACGATCATATAGCTGCTTTTTTCATTTGTTATTTTCTGTACATCTGTTTTTTTCACATCAGGAATAATCATTTCACCTGATTCAATCATTTTATCCAGCATCTCATTTCCTTCGCTGACAAAATAGTCAAACTCAAGATTTGAAAGCTCCTGTTCATTCATTTCTTTCAAAGAATTATATTTATCCGTTTTTACAAGCTTTTCGTCAAGAAAATACCGCACCTCATACTTTTCAAGGTCTGCTTCAACTTCAAAGCTATAATCGGCATTGTCACCGAGTTCTGTATATCCCAAACCAATATGATTGAGATTATCTGCTGTAAAAGGCTCATCATCGGGAGAAATATCAAATTCTCTCTCATTGTAAGCTTTGAGATATTCAGCCGCTTTTTTAAGTTCTTCATCATAGTTCCCCACTGGGGAATTTTCAATTTCCTTTTCAGAATTACCAATGAATACTCCATTGTCTGCGAGTTTATTGCCATAGTCTGTTCTGCTGTTTTCTGCTTCAAAAGCCTTATCCATTTCATCAATGGAATATCCCATTGAGCCGATAATGCCTTCTTCAACGGATCTTTCGAGAGCCTGTTTTTCTTTCTTTTCAGCAACCTTTTTGAGTTCTGAAATAATTTCTTCTTCGCTGTGATTGCTGACTATGCTCAATGCCTCTTCAATTCCTATATTGATATAGTCATCAGTAGATGTGTAAATCCTTACCGTATTGTAATCAAGGTCAAATTCAAGGCTATATACCCATTTATCATTTCCCTGTTCAATCTCTGCTGCACGTGGAGCGCTGATCTGCTCACCCATTTCCGAGAAAGCAGTGTACTTCAATTCATTCATCTGCCTTATAGCATCAGAAAGAGAAAGATATTCGATAGATTTCGTGTATTGTGAATCATACTGATGAACGGTAATAAGAGCGATTTTTGAGGGAGTAGCCGCAGGAAATTCTGTTGTACGTTCTTCTTTATGCTGTATCTCCGTTCTATGAACATCTGCCGCAGTCATTCGTACAGCTTCCATACGATTGTCATATTCATTTTTCAGCCACTCGTTATAATATACCGAAAGCGGAGAACCTGTTTTAATAAGATTTTCTATAGCAGATTGTACATCAGGATCAGCAATATCAGAGGAAAGGTCAAATTCAATATAAGCCAATATATCACGCTTAACAGTCAGCTCATATGCCGCTGCTTTTGCTTTTTCGGCAGTATCAAGGCTGTTTTCATATTCTTCAAGCTCCTGACTGGCAATATTATACAGCCTTTCGGATAAGCTGAGATTGTCATCGTGAACGATGTTCCCCACTGGGGAATTTTTATCATAGTATTCTTCAAAGCCGTTCCACACGTCAGCCATAATAACGTTTTTATATTCATCAACTATGATGCAGGCTGATTCATCGCCGTATATTTCATTTTCAAGAAGATACATCTTTTTGCCGTCTATAATATCACTGTCAATGACATACCAAGTTCCGATATGTCCTTCGATAGCGATATTATCACTCTGTTCATTGATAACAGAATTATTGCGGCTTTCTTCGGCGGAACGGACAGCAGAACTTTTTTCTTCCAGTGCAGAAATCAGTCTGTCAACAGCTGTGATATTGCTGCTGTTCTCGGCAATACCATAAAATTCAAGTGTGTTTTCGGGCTTGTTTATATAGTTTCTTGCCGCAGATGTAAACGCTTCTGTGTCAGAGCTTATTATATATTCCTCACAAGAACTGAAAAGAGAATATATAAATTCATTCCTGCCTGTTGTTTCGTCAGCTGCACTGATTTTGGCATTATATGCAGCGATGATATCCTGTTCATATATAGCTTTGCAGACAAATTCTCCTTCACCAAAGTTGCCATCAGGATTATAATATATCCACTCAAAACTGTTTCCATCTGAATTGTATGTAAAATGGTCAGGATAATCGTTGCCCATTCTTGGAAACGAGGTAACAAGCTTTGCATTATCGTGTCTTATCTTGTCAGCACGTTCAATTTCTCTCCACTGATTTATCTGAGCTTCATCAGTGGAGATAGAAATGTTATGTGCCTTGGCATATTCCGCTGCATCATCAACGTAATTGAATGTAGGTACAACGCCGTCAGTATCATAATATGCGTTTCCGCTTTTATCACTTAAATAATAAATCTCATCAAAAGCATCAGATGTAAGGGATATTTCAAAGGAAACCTTTGCATAGCCGTTTCTTTCCTGCTCAATATAGCCCTTAACCAAAGCTTCGATTTCTGAGCCGCTGACCGTAATTCTGCCCTTTTCACCTTCAACAATGCCTGAGTACATTATATGCTCAGAATCGAGACGTGCAGCTATTTTATCAACGACATCAGCGTCCATTGAAATTATGCGTTTGTCTCTTATATACTTGTACTGAGTGTTTCCGATAAATCGGCGGGGATTTTCCGCCTTTATCTTATCGAGGATTTCGCTTGCTCTTTTGAAATTTTCATCGCCGCTTACTGTAATAGTGGCTTTATAATCGCTTATTCGTCCCGAATATGGGATTTGCTCCTTATCAAGAAAATCCGCAAGCTTTCCGATATATTCGGCTGTGCTGTCAATATATTTTTTGTTCTGAATATTACGGTAAGGGGTATTTCCTATGATATTATTCATATCTTATGCCTCCTGTCAACGTTTTGGGGAATCAGTATGGAAGATCGTCAGTATCGACCTCAGTAAAATCTTCCATTTCATGTGAAGCAAATGGATTGTTAAAATCACTCTTTTGCTCGCTTTTCTGTGGCTTACGATTATTTGTAGGGGCAAATGAAATTTCTTTTATCAATACAGTCCTTTCATTGTGTACGGACTTATTGGCATCTTCCCACTTACTGCTGCGAAGTGTGCCCAAAATATCTACAAGCTGGCCCTTGTGGATATATTTCGAGCAAAACTGAGCTGTATTATTCCAAGCTTCAACCTTGATAAAATCAGTTTCTTCGGGTGATTTGTCACGCTGAACGGCAATATTGAAGCTGCATACGAATTTGCCGGCAGGAGTCTGCCGAAGTTCGGGGTCCACCGTAAGTCTGCCTGTAAGTATTACAACGTTTCTCATTCTGATTTTTCCTCCTTGGGTTTGTTATCATCACTGATAAGTGATATGATGTCATTGACAGTAAAGCCTTTTTCAGAAATGCACTTGCAAAAAGATATTATCTGCTTATAGGATATCTTATTCTTTTTGCAGAGTGTATCAAGTTCCTTGACTTCCTTTTCGTGCTGCTTGCGTTCTTCTGCTTCAATCTTTTCGGCAATAGCCTTTGCCTTTGCTTCCGCTGCCGCAACTGCCGCAAGCCTTTTTGTCTGTTCTGCCTTAAGCGCTGCAAGCTTGTTGACCTTTTCTGATGACTTCTTCTGTTCCATAATTATATTTTCCCTTTCCTTATATCATTTTCGATATCGCATATTCTTGCAGAAATAAACGATTCTGCGGATTTAAGTGTATCAAGTTCCTTTTCAGCGTATCCGACAAGCTGTCTGAGCCGATCTCTGCGCTTTTTCATATCAGCAAGCACAGCATCTTTTGATGGATACGCCCGACAGTCTGGGTAATATATCTTTTTATGCAGATTTTCTTTTTTGGACTGTGACATTGAATTACCTCCACATCTATTTACTTATAACCGCACTCCGTTCCTGTGAGCGCATTTGTGCTTTTTCCTGTGCTTTTTCTGACCATTCAGTAACCTTTTTCACCTCTTGCGCAAAATTCCCGCTTTTTGTAAGCTTTAAAAGGTCATTAAAGTCCTTTACTCCGGCTTCGGCACATTCACGATTCACCCGGAAATTGCTGCGGTTTGCCCAAATAAAAGAGGATTGCGCAATCTCCGCTTTTGAATTTTTTGCATCTTTGAAATCATCTGCCGAAAGGAAAAAGCTGCACTGCTTACCGTTTATATCAGCAATTATGTATTCTATCGGAGGTTCCCGGTCGGTGAATGTTCGTTTGTCAATATCTGAACCGCCTGCCATAGAAAGCGAATCCTGCATTTTTTCTTTCAGGATCTTATCATTGAATTTCTGACCGGCACAATCATTATCAACGCACGATATAACAGTCGTATTGCTTTCAATGTAGTGCATAGCGATTGTGGGCTTCAGCCCACCCATTGAAACGAACTTTGCATTTTCTATTTCAGGGTGCAGCTCCACAAATGACATCAAGTCAATAGGGGCTTCGAAAAGATAAACAGTATCAACCGTATTGGCATTTCCTTTGATATATACAAATCCGTTATCTGTATCATCATGAGGGACTATGCCTTTAAATCTTGTGCCTGAATATATACCCTGAACATCGGCGCCGCAAGGCTCACCATTTTCATTCAGATGCAGAAAGATAGCATTTTCGTGCTTTGGAGCATCGTCGTTCTGACCGAATTGGGCATATCCCTGATACAATACTCCCTGATTTACAAAATCGCTTATTATTTTCGGGTCCAGTCGGCGTTGATTGATAAGATATGCGAATACCTTCTTGCAGTTATCCGATTTTTCGGGCATAATAAATTCCCGATGTTCTTTCTGAGGGACAGTATTCTTGGGGACGAATTGCTTTACTTCCGCAGCATCACCAACAAGCGACTGCATAGCATCTTTAAACGACATTCCCATTACTTTCTGGCAAAATGCCAACGGTCCTTTTCCGCCTTCAGGTGAACCGTCTGCCTTACTCTGAGAAAAAATTGTAAATAAGTTTTTCTGGGGATTTATGTACAATCCGCCGTAACCCTTAACGTGAATTTCCTTTCCCACTGTTTCACAATCAAATCCATGTGAACGCACAAACTCGACCAGGTCGGCGTTTTTTGCCTGTTCAATTTGCTCGTCCGTATAGCGCTTGTATTCGCCCATTTTTCAACCTTCTTTCTTTATTCCCCAATGGGGAATTCTGTTATATAAGCTATCTGAAGAGTTGTTTTACTTAATTTGCTCATGCTCGTTATCATTGCGGCTTCTTTCAGCAGCTGTTTGCTCTACCTTAGTAGCCCAATTATTTATTTCTTTTAATTCGGCACAAAATTCCTTAGTGCTTTTACGTTCATCGGTAATTGCCTGGCTTAATGAGTATGAAAGAAGTTCTTCATCATCAAACTCGTCAGCAGTAGCTTCAAAATCAGCATGAGCTTTTAATATCTCATCTTTTTCTGTTTCAGAAAGTGACTGTAATTTTTCTGATACCTCTTTAGCCAGCGGGCAACGTTCACTGACTATTTCGTTAATCAATTTATCCAGCTTAGTACTGTCAAATTCTTCTCCAAATTTGTTGATATAAGTATCTCTTATGTCATTTTTTTCGGACATAAGAGTATCATACTGGTTTTGAGTAAGATATCCAAAGTCCTTTCGCAAATTAAGCTGATATTCTATATTACTGGTGAGCGCTTCCTTGGCAGTAGATTGTGATTTTATACTGTTGTATATGTTTCTCGCTGCTTTAAGGTTGTCCCAGCCGTCAACCGAAACAGAATATTTCCCGGTAGTCTCATCTTTTATACCGGAAAAGTCTATGCCTGATTTTTTCAGGCTGTCAGTAAGAGAATCAATATGTTCGGCAGTTATTCCGTTTATCCGCTTTTTATCGACAATATCTTTATATGAAATAGTGCCGAATATCTTATAATCCTTGTGAGGGGTATGTACTGATTTTTCACCCTGTTCAGCTGATTTTTCTCTCTGTGCGATGACCTTGTCCATAATGTCGGCAGTGGTAACGACCTTGTTTCTGCCCGTTTCCTTTGCGTTATAGACCAATTCGTCAGCGCATTTAAATTCTGCATCAAAAACAGCTCTTGCATTGTCAGGTGTCATTTCTATTTCAGGAGCCATCTGATATACTCCCATAGAAATAGTTACACTTATATTCTTTTCCTGCCCATCAGCAGCTGTTACAGTGTGTTCGGAATTTTCTACGGAAATTCGCAGACGTTCTGCTATTTCGTAAGCCTTTTCAGGTTCGCAGTTAAGAATAAGTATCATTTCTTCACCGCCAAATCTGAAAGCACAATCAGAGCCGGTGCGTGTGCCTTCCTGAAGTATTGCTGCCACGTCTCTTAATACGGTGTCTCCTGCATCATGTCCATATGTATCATTTACGCTCTTAAAATGGTCAATATCGCACATTACAATGTTCACGGGAAGATTATCGTTTATTCTGCCGCAAATGGTATCAGCCGCATATTCATTGAGCCCCTGTCTGTTTTTGAGATGAGTAAGCTCATCGGTGATTCTGCCCTGATGCTCGAACTCCTTTTTCAATGCAAGCTCTATGGTATTGACTATCTGACTGTTAGGCTTGAAGAACTCAATTTCCTTTTCCGAAAGCCCATTTTCCTTTTCAGCGGTAATTACACCAAGAGCACCGCCGTCAGATGATACTATAGGAATAATGGTTTTATCGCCTTCGGACATTATCCGCTTGTCATCAAATGCGGTTTTAAGTGTCTCTGCCGACTGACCTTCCTGCCATTCACGATAATCGTTGCCCTGAGCAAAGAATTTGTCTGTGAATCTGTCATAACAGTAAAACGCTGCTTTGTCGCATTCGGTAATCTGCTTCGTGACGCTTTCAATTTCAGCCATAGTTTTGCTTAGATCCTGAGCCTCAGTCATAGCAGCCATAAACTTGTTTATCGTCTGCACCTGGTCTTCAAGGCTTGCAAACTTTTGCTCCATTTTCTGGAACTTTGCTTCAAATTCCCTACGAAGTTTGGCTTCGATCTGAGCCATCATTTCCTGTTCGTTCAACGTTATTTCCTCCTCTTTTTCAATCGGATACTTGACATTTTTCATTGAGTATGCTATACTATTGTCATAGCAAATAAATGATTCCTCTGGGGGCAATCGGAGCCCTAAAGACTGAATCAATTTATTTGCTTTTTCTTTATTTATAGCCAAAAGATTTTGCTGTTGCAGTTGATTGAAAATATAGTTTTCAATATTTTTCTTGCCGTAAGCACTTGTTATTCTGTTTATGAATGTTCGTGCCTTACGGCTGCTTAATTCTATTGGAACAACGATTTCTTTGTTGTATTTATCCTTTAATTCAGTTACAAGCAACAAAGAGTTGTTGTGTGACCCTTTGAAAATCATTATTGGGTCACGAATAGACTGAGGCAAACTTGCAATCAGTTCTTTGGTTAATTCGTGTCCGTGATAATGGTCATCAGAATTGCTCATACATTTAATAATTGTTTCAGGACTAATTCCAACTTCCAAGTTTGCATTTGCACCGCATATTATCAAAGAAAATGGCGTATGTCCTACCCGTAAGGGTTGAGTATTGCAATTATTGTTATTAAGGAATTCGTCGATCTTTTGAGCAAATTCTAAGTCTTCATTATGATTAACGACTATATTTTCGCTTTCTTCTTGCGTTAATTCAACCAATGATTGCAATTTATCACTTCCATTTATTCCCCAATGGGGAATTTTTTTATACTACATAGCATTTTCCATCTATCTGGTAAACCTCATTCGGGTCGCATTCTGTTTTGATAACATCATCAGCGATTGCATCAAGCGCTGCCTGTATGCGCTCAATGTTCTGAGCCAGAGCTTCATAGCTTTCTTTGCTGACCGCATATTCGGCATCGGTGTTATATTTTTTTCTTTCTTCCTCTGACAACAGATATAACCCTTTGTCAGCAAAAAACTTTGTAAGAAACTTTTCAGTTTCTTCCTCGCCGGATATTCCGTAAATACATATTTCTGCATTCCTGTTAAATCCATAAATAAATACTTTCATAGTTCTTTTAACCTCCATTATTTTCTGATTCTGAATTTTCATTTAATGATATGCCGGGCTTTCTTCCTGCTCTTGCCTGAAGGGCAGCCGCCTTAAGTGCTGCTTTTTCCGCCTTTTCCTTTTGAATAGCCTCCATATTCTGTTCGGCAGCCACTTTAAGATCATTCAACGATTGTACAAGTGGGTTAACCCTTCTATTTCTGAGCATTCGTGAATATTGCTCGGATATCATACGTTCAGCATATTCCCTCTGATTTGGTTCGATTTCATCGAGATATTTCTGAGGAATGGTAATTGTGTTATTAACACGTTTGAGACTTCCATCACGTGAGCACAGTTGTATGACGCTCCAAATTTTATCGAAGTCAAATAACTGGTTCCTGAATGATGTACTGTCAATAGCTGTGAAATTACCATTGTCGTAAATATAGAGAAGTATATTGTTTCCGTGCATTATCTCGATAACAGTTTTATCAAGAAGCTGCCTGGAATTTTTATATTTGTTCAGTGCCTTGACTGTTAATTCTGCATCAGTGTAGTTTTCATTGACATCAAGCACAATTTCTGCGGTATATGCCTCATCGGCATTTAAAGCGGTCTGCACAAGCTCATTGTTTTCCACTGTATTAAAGGCATAATCGAAATAATTGACCTTGTTACCACAAATATTGCGCTTTTTCGTATATGCCTTAATATTGAATGTGAGTTTTATCTTTTTCAGATATTTCTCATATGCAGCAGCGTAATTTTCATCGTAGGGAATATGGTTATCGCAGGCATACTTTATAAACTCCCTGCCATAGAGCAGATCATAAACATATGAATAACATAAAAGGGCTTTATAGTCGGTTACAATAGGAGCAGTTTCCGAAGAAACATCATAATTATCAGCGAGGGCAGCGGCAACATATTCAGGTTTTTCGATAAAAATACTGTCGCTGTTCTCGTCATAATATCCCATTTGCCCTCCGGATTCATTTACGAGCATAGCCATATCTTTATCACACTTTACAAAGCCATTTTCAATGAAGATATGACTGTTTGATATAAGCTTTTCTGCCTGCTCAAAGGGCAAAGGAGAAAACTCATCAAATTTTTGAGAGTTGGCACAAAGTAAAATGATTTGCTCCAGGGTTTCATATGAGAGTCTTTCGGATTCGTTCTTATCTTCATCAGTTCGTACCCTGTCTTCAAGCTTTATAACATCTGAAAGAAAATCAGTTTTATTGTGAAGTACAAGCTCTTTAAGGGTTGCTTCTCCGATGATGCCCATTCCGAACAGCAAAATCAACCTGTCATTCTGTTCGGAATACGGCTGCCTCAGTATTTTCTTTTTCAGATCATCTGATAAATGATACTGACACTTGAGTTCCGCTGGCAGATGTGCATTAAAGACATCAACCATTATGGAATACCGAAAAAGCATGGTCTGCATATCAGTGTCATCAGATATATAATCACGATATACTCCCAAAGCGGATTCCTCCTATCTTTAAATGTGTGTTAATATTTTGTTGCTTTTTTATGCAGATAATTGCTGAACAGTTTATCGCTGTTCAGCTTTTATTAACCCTTGACAAGATTGATGTATTTGCCTGTATCCTTTAGCTTATACTCAGCTGTTTCGGTTCCGTCAAGAGTTTTCTTTTTTATTTTAGAACTACCTTTTGTAAGAAGTTCTCCAGCATTTTTAGCTGATATTGTAATGCCATTGAATTTATCTTCTTTCCAAAGAGTAAATCCGCAGCCGTCTTTACCACTTTCACAGTAAAAATTGAGTTTTCCCTCATAAATGTTTTTTCCGCATCTGGGGCATTTTCCTATTGGAAGCTTTTCTGCTTTTTGACGGACAAGATCTATATATTTTCCTTTATCTTCTAACTTGTACGATGCAGTGTATTCTTCGCCCTCCTTGCTTACTGCCTTTAGCGGAACTGCTTCGCCGGATAAAAGCTTTCTGGCTTTTTCAGCTGTTATCTCAGTTGTGACATTGTTATTTCTTTTCCAAAGAGAGAAGCCGCAGTCCCTGCCGCCTTCACAGTAAAAATTGAGTTTACCCTCATAAATATTTTTTCCGCATCGGGGGCAAATGCCAAGAGCTTTGCGTTCAGGTGCATTGGGATTGGTGTGTGATAATGGCTTTCTTCCGCTGCTCTTTTCGTAAATAACTGTGGTTTTGATAAAGGCTTTCACATCTGCTTCGAGCTGTTCAGGAGATTTTCCCTTAGACTGGATATCATCAAAATACTGTTCCCATTCAGCAGTGCGTTCAACGGATTTAAGATTGTCAGGAATTGATGCGATAAATTCACGCCCGAACTGAGTTGAAATTACCTGTTTGCCTTTTCGGGATATATAATCCGCCGCAATAAGGTCTTCTATGATTGCTGCACGGGTTGCAGACGTTCCGATACCCTTACCGTTTACCGCAGCCTTAAGGCTTTTATCGTCAATTCGGTTATCAATATTTTCCATAACTGATATGAGTGTGGTATCAGTAAAATGTTTCTTTGGCTGAGAAACACATTCTTTCAATGACAACTCCGCTTCAAAGCTGCTGCCCTCTTCATATCGAAGGCTTTGAGCATTATCATTTTCAGCATTGGGGCAATATGCTTTCCATCCCATATCAACAGCTTTTCGGAATACAAGGTCATATGTAATATCCTCACACCAGAATTCATATGATGTTTCTGTATATCTGTATTTTGAATCTACACCCATAAGCAGACGATTGATTATAATATCGAGCACCTTGCTCTCATTCTCTGAAAGAGATATATCCTGCGCAGCGTTAAGTGTAGGAAGTAAAGCGTGATGATCGCTGATTTTTGTGTTATCAACAATCCTGCTGTCAAGATTAAGTCCCTTATCCAAAAGAGTTTTTGCTCTGTCCGAGTATTTGCCGGATTCGCTGATAAGTTTTATAAATTTTTTTACATCAGGTATAAGGTCATCCGAAATATATCTGCTGTCTGTTCTCGGATATGTGATAAGCTTCTTTTCATAAAGCTTCTGTGCTATTTCAAGCGTTTCGGCGGCTGTAAGCCCGATCATATCATTTGCATCCATCTGCAATGCAGCCAGGTTGTAAAGTTCAGGACGATTTTCAGTCTTTTCTTTTGTTTCTGCGGATATGACATTCACAAGCTTTCCTGAGCTGTTATGAAGCATTTCCTCCGCCGCAGACTTATCGTCAAACACCTCCCGTGATACAGCACCGTTTGAAAGCACAAGCCTGTAACTTGTTTTGGAAATGAAATTTTCTATCTCTTCATCTCTCTGTACAATGATACTGAGCAAAGGGGTTTTGACTCTGCCTATTTTGTGGCTGTATTTATCCATAATGCCATAAAGGCGAGACAAATTTATTCCGATATACCAGTCAAGCTTTTCCCGTGTAAGTGCAGCCGTGTACATATTGTCATAATCCGACATTGGTTTGAGCGAATTAAGCCCCGACCTTATGGCTTCATCTGTCACTGAATTGCACCACAAGCGCTTGACGGGCTTGGTGCAGTGATTAGCCTCATAGATATGGCGGAAGATAAGCTCGCCTTCACGTCCGGCATCTGTTGCACAGATTATTTCTGAAACGTCCTCCCTTGCCATAAGCAGTGTAAGCATATTTCGCAGGCCCTGTTTATCTTCGGTCTCGTGTACAGAAAGTTCAGGAAAGAAAGGCAGGGTGTCTATATTCCATTCCTTATATCCATAATCTTCGGGCTTACCGACACAATAAAGATGACCTGCCGCATTGGCAACGTAGTATCCGTTTCCTTCATAGCAAAAATTTTTGCTTTCCTTTGCATATACTTTATCCCTTGCACCCACCGTATGTGCTATCGCTTCTGCAACGCTGGGCTTTTCGGCGATTATCAGTTTATGTACAGCCATTTTTCTCCTCCTATTATTTACGATTGTTAATGAAATTATGTTCCTTATACTTAACTGCTGCAAGAGCAATAATTCCGCCTGCAAGGCCTATGATATTAGTTGTTCCTATATGAAATTCATGCTTTTTTTCGGTATTTTCCTTGTTTTCAGGATCTTCAGGTGTATCTGATTGCTGTTCGGTTTCGGATGAAGAGGTTGTTTCCGAAGAATCGCTTTCTGCACTTTGAAATGTCGTATTTTTAGGCATTAGCAGTATCCCAAATGTTAAGATAACAGCAAAAAGCTTTATATAAAACTTCGGGTTCTTTATTTGCACTTTCAGCCAATCCGTAAATTTTCCCATTTTGTTTTCTACCTCGCTTTCTTATGGTTTATGGTGTCATACCATCCGGGACGATTGTGACAGTATAAACATCTGCGGCATCGTACTTGCTGTATCCATTATCGTTGACAGCAAGTATCAGGTAATTCTTAGTGGCAGCTCTATATTCGTACTTTGACTTTTGCACGCCATTTTCAAAATACGTGGTATATGTCATCAGCGTTCCGACATCAATAGATAATCCCATATCTGTCGTAGTGCCTGCACAGCGTATATACTTATCGTTTCGTACATCATATTCATAAACTATGTACGAATTTGCTTCCTTGACTTTATCCCATGCCAATCGTATGAAATAGTGCTGATTAGGGTCAGTAGAGCCATCATTATTAACGTAATAGTCCTTGTAGATAGTGTGATGTATGTTTTTCGGCATCGCAGGTCTGGGGCCGTGTTCAGCTTCGTACAATGCTTCCAGCCTGCGTTGTGCAACTAAAGAGGTCTCGTAATCATCAAGCTTTGTGCTTGTATCTCCTAAGACATTCGAGATAAATTCCTTGTAGGCATTATAAATGTCCGCTTTATCGCCTGAAATTCCAAGCTTATTTTTTACAAATGATATATCGCCATGATCGTTATCATAGATATATTCCCAGTTGTTAACTTTTCCTGTCAGGATTTGGTGCGTTTTGTTGCAACTATATGCAAATCCTCCCGGGGTTGTTTCCCGATGACAGTCCCGTTCAGGGCATTTGCCATATTGATAACTGTAATCAAACGTATATATCTGCTGTAGGACAGTATCAAGATCAGACGTATTTATGTTAAAATCATAGGTTGAAGAGTCAAAATCTGCTGCTGTAATGTCTCCCCATTTTTTTACAGCCGCCATTGCGATAATGGATTCCATATCGCAATAGTCGGACAGCTTTATATATTTTTCAGTCACCTGATTAAGTGCCCATATATGATTATCCATACGGCTGAGTGTAGTAGGATCCTCAGCAGGTGGGTTTGGAGTACACCCCTTGGAAATGACAACAAAGTCTCTGAATTCGGTGGTTGTGTTGGGATTTGCTCCATCTCCATTATTCATTTCTTTGAATGCTCTGGCATACAGTTCGGCGTATTCCGCTACCCACTCTGTGGCAGGTGCTTGCCGTACTAATCGTGCACCATCATATTGATGTATAACCAGGTTAGTTATATCCATTCCACTATATAATGTAGGAGTATCAAGCGTATAGTGCGATTGAAAGTATGGCGTGCGCTCTGTTGCTTTGCCATCATATCCCAATGACCATTTATTCAGCATTTCTTCAAGCGGAAATGTAGTGTCCATAATGGTATATGTCATTTCAGCATTTTCCGGCGTGGTTTTATATACACCATCAGGATATTTTTTGTAATAGCTTTCTGTATATAGGGGAGTAGTAACCTCTACCGGATCGGAGGCTCCTCCAATACCCACTATCACCTTTTTAGAGGATATTACATAAATTTTATCCTGATACAGATGCGACATTGTTATTTTGGGGTTGTCATAATCATATTCGTCAGGTTCAAATCCGCCAAATTGAAAATCAACAATCTCCAGTATCTCCAGCTGCTTTTTATCAAAATATTGCTGTATGTACTTTATATATCCCTGAAGTATTTCCTTCTGTTCTTTCAGTTCCACTAATTCATACTCGCCAGTGGTATCGTTGTACAATTCTGTTGTATGCGGTGACATCCATGCAAATAGGGCAACAAGTATTACCACTACAACAATAACGCAAATTATCGGGACCAATAAGCTGCCTGCCGCTGCGACAATAACTGATGATGATTTTGCGATTGCCGCCTTTTTGGCTGCATTTCCCCCCGAGTTTATAATTGCTCGTATATTTTGAGCGGCACTATTTCCGCTTGATGTGATACCATGTTCTGTCTTGTATATATTTATTTTTATTTGACGCTGAGCCTGTTCTCTTTTCAGCTGTTCTGCTCTTTGAGCAGCCTGCCTTTGTTTGGCTCTAAGCTTATCACGTTTAATTTCCTGGCTATTTTTGTAATGATCATCAAGTCCCTTTTTTATAGTTTTAGTAACCTTTTGGGACACGTAATATTTTGGGACAGAAGTAATTGCGGCAGATGTGGCAGCCCCAACACTGTCCTGAGAATCAACGCCGGATGCAACACTGGCTGCGGCACCGGCAATATGTTCTAATTTTTCAATAGATTTATGCTTTTGCGCAGCCTTTTCAATTATCTTCCTTGCAGCAATTTCTGTGGGTACAGCTGCAAGAGAAGCGACAGCTTCTCCGGTACTATTTTTATTTACAGCATTAGTTACCTTGGAAGAAACATCGACAATATTTTCTGCTACATTGATGATGTCAGAAGGCAAAACAGATGAGTTATTGTCAAGTCTTTTTTGAGCTTCCCGGTATTTGTAAATTTTATAATATTGCTTACCAATGGCTGTGTTGAGCCTTATATATTCTTTGTCCGTATTCTGAGCAGCCTTTTGGAAGCGCTTTCTTGCTTCATTATCAGGCTTAATACGATAAGCTCTTTCTTTCTGATGAGCATTCAGATAAAATCTTGATTTTTGTGATTTGGATACGCCTTTATTTTTATTCCCCACTGGGGAATTTGAATTATCGCCCGGGGTTTTTCTGTTTATGGCAACATCGGCTTTTAGCTTGTTTTCAAGCCTTGATGCTGCTTCTTTTGCCATACTATTGGCCTGTGCTGCTGTATTTTTGCTTTGATTAGATACAGCAGCCTGCCGTTTAGAGGTTTCGATATTAACTTGTATATCGGTTTTGATTTTTTCGTTGATTTCAGCGGCCTTTTTCTGATATGTACTGAACTGCATTTGCGTATTGTGTTTCTTGTCTTCGGGCAATTTAGATGAAGAAGCAGAAAAAGAGGATTGTTCTTTTTTAGCCTTCAAATGCCGCTGCTTTCCAGTCATCATTTTTACCCTGTATATTTTCCTTGCACGTTCATTTTTATCAGTAAGGTGGACATTTTTATCCATATATACAAGTTCCTTCCTTTATAATTCCTTTTGATCCATAAGAGCCTGCGTCTCCGAGAACGATGTGGACATTGATTTATAAAGCTTAGTATCTTTAGGAAATTTATCCCAAAAAGGAATCTTATCTTTTGAGCCAAGAACCATAAGGCCCTCGCCGGCGCCGATATTATTTACATAAAACAGTTCACTGTCTGTGAACTGTAAAGTATCCTGCAATTTTATACTGTCAGCAGGAGACTGCTTGAGAAGCATAAGGTATTCCGAGTTTGACAACATTGTGCGGCAGTCATCATCTCTCAGCAGATCTTCAACGTTCTGAGTAATACCGGTAAGCACGCCGCCGTATTTTCTTGCACGTTTGTACAAGTCTCTGATAAACTGCAAGCAGTAAGGATCTCGGAACAATACATGAATTTCGTCTATATAAATCCATGTCGGTACGCCCTTATCCCTGTTGGCTGAAAGCCGATTCCATACATTATCCAGTACCAAAAGCATAGCCTGTGTTTTCAGTACACCGGAAAGATCTTTGATATCATACGAAATAAGACGGTTGTCCGCTTCGATATTTGTCTGATTATTGAAATATTTGGCTGAACCATCAACATACATCTCAAGCGTGATAAGGAGGTCCTGCTTCATCTTTTCGTCAACGTCTTCCGTCTCATTCCGCATTACATCACGAAATGTTCCTAATGTAGGCATATCCGCTTTGTCCAATGTTTTTAAGTATCCCGACTTAACATAAGCAAGTCGGACACAGCGGTCGATGAAGGACACTTCCTGCGGCGTAAGACTTCGGTTGGGGTTCATAATGGATATAAACGATGTTATGAGCTGACATTTATCACAAATAACATCTATGTCATCATCTTCAAGCAGGGCTATATCAAAATCAAATGGATTTACATAATTGGTTGAGCCGGTAGATATTTTTATTGAAGTGCCGCCAAACATATTTACTATTGAGGGGTATTCTCGCTCAGGGTCAATTATTATGATATTGGCTCTTGGGTCGGTTAGAAACACGGCAAGCATTTCACGCTTGGCAGCAAAGGATTTTCCTGAACCGGGACAACCTAAAATAAATCCGGCAGGGTTTATTAAGGATTCTATACGCTTGAAAGAAATAAGGTTATTGGAAAGCTTATTTAATCCGTAATAAATGCCGCCTTCCTGCTGTACTTCCTTGACATTGAAAGGAACAAAGATTCCGATGCTTTCTGTAGGCAGCGATCTGCTCCATTCAAACTTACGCTGTGTTCCGATGGGCAGAACATCACACATTCCGTCCTCCTGCTGCCATTTCATTTCGCCATACATACAGCCGTTTCTTTTCAGTGCTGAATCAACAACTTCCATATTTGTTTTCAGCTTGTCATAATCCTTAGCCATAACCATAATAATAGTCGCAACGCTAAAGAGCTTCTGATCATTGACGGTAAGCATATCATACAGGCCTTTATAGCTCTCTATCTGATTACGGAATTTAACTGGCATTTGTGCCGAGAAATTGCCTGCCTTAGCTGCTGCGCTTTCTCGCTGTGCCATATTGGTTTCAATCGCCGTTATCTGTCGCTGTACAAGTTTACGTGCTTCCGCCGTGTCATGTGCAAAAACATTTGTAGTAACAAGCATCTGAATATTTGATGCAATCAAATCGTTGAGAATATTATCATTGGCAGTTGAGGGATACTCCTTTATAAATACGCATTTGGCATAAAATTCTCCGAACATAAAATAATCGGATTTGAATTCAAAATAGTCAGGCGCACAATATACCTTATCAAGTCCCTTGTCGATGTCCTCCTTAGTAAGCTTTGGAATAGCTACATCTGCTCCAACGAAAACATCTTTAAGAAGTTCAATACGTTCCTGGTTTGAAAGAGAACGAAGATTGGTATTTCCAATACGTTCAAAGCTGTTTTTCGTTTCAAGATCAATAGTGTTGAATTTGCGCTGTGCCACCTCATTGTCCGGAGCTTTTATTGTCATAGTAATGAATATTTGTTTTCTGATGGCATTTTGACCTTTGGAAAGATTTTCATGCAAGACCTTATCGTTGTATTCCTGGCGGACATCATCATATCCATCATTGGCTCTCTTAACAAGTATCTTACTTTCATAATCCTTAATGTTGATGGTGCTGTTCCATACTGAAATCTGACAATCAACTGTATCATCTAAGGTGTTGAGAAAAGTGCAGTAGTTTTCAAGCATATCATTCTGCTGCACCTCATCGCCCATATTGTAGTTTATGTCATCGATTGTGTACACCTTTGAATATATGTGCTCGGAGAGAAGCCATATATCATTATCAAGTATTTTCTTGTAAGGTATGGTCTCTGACACGGTACGAGAAATTTTAAGCTTTTTCTTACCGCCTGACTGCTCTTTTTCTTTTTTTGCTTTAGCCTTTTTTATAGCGTTGCGTTCATTGATACGAGCCTTGTCTCTTTCTTTGGCGTTTTGGGGTTCGTATTCCGGAGAATGTCTTTTTCTATTTGATTTATGTAATAATGCTATTGCAGCTGTACCTGCTATCGCAAGTGCAAAAGCAGTTATAATGTTCGTATTATCAAAAAATCCAGCGCTGACCTTGTCATTGGAAACAGATGTGGAATATCTTTCGGAAGCGGTCACGGAAGTTGTACCGATTACTGTTGTTTCAGCCGGAAGTGTTTCAATGACTGTATTGGTCGTTTCAGATTCGGATATTACTTCGGAAATTAACGTTTCAGCAGCAAGGGTTTCTGCTGAGGTTTCGCTTGTAAATTCTTGTGTGCTAACAGTAACTTCATTATTTTCTTCTGATAATGCAGATACGCTGCTTGACACATCAGAAAATGAAGTTATAAATTCGGAAGTAGGGGTAGTTGCAATAATTTCAGGACTATCCATTATTTTGACCTCTTTCCTTTTAATC
>UMFK01003248.1_pt1 | contig 40656 bp, 34 predicted proteins | sample 1964981 | NCBI WGS metagenome assembly UMFK01 (sample SAMEA4836043, study PRJEB28245) | human gut metagenome | biome: gut microbiome; material: fecal sample | place: Denmark | collected 2008
TTTGGTCATTTTCTTAGAAATGAGGAAAGTGCGCGACCGGTTGCTCTTTTCTTTTTTTATCTCATTGTCAAACAGCGCCTTCCATTGAGCAGCCGTGTGTTGGGGCTGTGTGTGCAGCGATTCGAGCTGAGAGCACAGCCGCGGCAGCAGCGAGTCGATGGCCTCAGGCTTGAAGTTTGGCGAGCGCAAGTCGAGTCTCACCATATAGTATCTCACGCTCACTGACAGAATCGACCCGTCGGAAGCAAGAATCTTTCCACGTTCGGGCGTGATGGAGTCGCCGCTCACAAGCGTTCCAGCAGCCTTCTCGTTCCAGAGAGGAGCGTCGACAACCGTTGTTTTGAAAAGCATAGTGGCAATGAGAATTGCAAAAAGCGCAATGATAATGAATATCATGCGATAGCGGTTGAGCATGCCCTGCTGTATTTTACTTTTCTTTTTCTTCTCCATCGTCAGTGTCGTTTGAAGAGTCCAGATAATATGGCGGTTGCTCGGCAACTTTCAGGTACATGTGAAGAGTGTCGAGCTTTTGGGTCAGCTCGCTCTCGCGGATTTTGCTGCTGTATTCCGAAGAAGCGTTGACCATGTTTGTCTTGGCGTTTGCGAGCACCTCGCTCAGGTGTATTATTTGGGCGATTTTCATCTGCACATCGAATTTGAAAGAGATGTAGATGATGAACATGGCCACAACAACCACAACGCCGATGATGTTGCGTTTGTAGTCTTTTACGGAAAGCCACTGCCCGCGGTATATGCGCTTCAGCAGACTGGACGATTTCTTGGGTTTCTGCTCGTCGGCCATCACTCGTCCTCCTTTCCAATTATCGCCACACGCAGTTTTGCGCTGCGTGCGCGCGGATTGCGTTCCACCTCCTCTTCAGACGGAACAATCGGTTTTCCCGACAGCGGCGCTATAGGCGACAGCCGGCGTCCGAAGAAGTCGGTTTCCACTTTGCCGTCGATGCGTCCACTGCGCATGAAATTTTTCACCATGCGGTCCTCGATGCTGTGGTATGTTATTATAGCGAGTCGTCCGCCCGGGCGTATAGCCGTTAGCGTCTGCTCGAGAAACTCCTGAAGCGCGTCGACTTCGTGGTTCACCTCCATACGCAAAGCCTGGAACACTTGCGCCAGTTCTTTTTTCTCCTGACGAGGGTTTATAAGCGGTCGTACCACGTTCAGCAGGTCGGCGATAGTGACAATGTCCTTCGAAGCCCTTGCCTTCACGATGCAGTCAGCCATTCGTTTGGCATTCTTCAGCTCGCCGTAAAGGCGGAAAATCGTGGTCAGCCGTTCGGCGTCGTATTCGTTTACCACGCGTCGCGCGTCAAGGTCGTTGTCGCGGTTCATGCGCATGTCGAGAACGCCGTCGCTGTATCTGAACGAGAAACCGCGCTCTCCGTCGTCGAAGTGATGGAACGACACGCCGAGGTCGGCGAGGATGCCGTCGGCAGGCAGCGCATTGTAGAAACGAAGGAAATTACGCAGGTATCGGAAGTTTCCATGCACAAACGTGAACCGGTTGTCGTCAATCCGGTTTGCATAAGCGTCCATGTCCTGGTCGAAACTGAACAGCCGACCATTAGGTCCGAGACACGACATGATGGCGCGCGAGTGACCTCCTCCTCCGAATGTCACGTCGACGTATGTGCCGTCGGGCTTTATGTCGAGCCCTTGGATTGTTTCCGGCGCCAATGCAGGGATATGATACACAGGTAGTTCCTCTTTCATTACCATAAAAAATCTTCTTCCATACCTAATTAGGTGGTAAAGGTAGACATTATTTATAAAAGTAGCGTAATAGATTGAAAAAAAGTTATTAACAACCGTTTAAAATGGTGCGTTTGGCATCGGAATTACGGTTTGGGAAGGCTTTTGTAGAAAAAATTAACCAGAAAGGCGATTTTTGTAAAAAAAAGATTGCGAATGAAGAAATAATGTGTAACTTTGTTGCTGTCTGGAAACGATAACCTAAAAATTAAAACAGATGAAGAAGAATTTACTATTTGGATTTCTCGCAGCCTCAGCGCTGCTTGGAGCAGCGCCGCTGGCAAATGCCGGAGTGGTGCTTGAGGAAGATTTCAACCAGTTTACGGATGGCACAACAAGCAAGCCAGGGAATGTGGACATCGCAGCGAGCGGAAAGCTCGGCGATATGTTGCTTGGATGGACGGGTGATGCAATCTACGAAGCGGGCGGTTCACTGTTTGTCGGCACAACCGATGTGCTTGATTTCGACCCGCATTCGATTTCTACTCCCGATTTGGACCTGGATGCAAAAGATGGCAATATCCGCATCACATTGCGTGTGAAATCGTGGACAGAGTACGGCAACATGATCAACATCAAGGCCGGCGACACGAAATTGAGTTCTCCTTATTTCGAGGACGGAGAATGGCATGATTTTGTTATTGTAACAGACAAGGGACTTCCCGGAGCATTGTCGATTTCTTCAGCGAGCCTTTATTCCACCCCGTTCTTTATTGATTATCTGAAGATTGAACAGGGCGATGAAGTGGTGCCTTCACCAACATCCTTGCGTCCGACAGACTATGACGGCACAACATTCTCGGCACGCTGGCTTTCTGTGCCAAACGCAACAGGCTACACCGTGTCGGTCTACAACAAGGATGCCAAAGGCAACCGAATCAACGTCAAGACCTACGACGCAGAGCCGCTTCCGGAAGGCGACACATCGGGCAACCGCGTGATTGTCACAGTGGACGACAACACGTTGAAATATTACTTTGTGGTTATTGCCAAAAGAGGCACAAACGTTTCTACAGAGTCGAACGAGTCGGAAGTTATCAAGCACGTTGAAAGTCTGGCAGCTCCGACCGCACTCGCAGCAACCGACGTGACCACCAACAGCTTCACAGCCAACTGGACAGCCGTTCCCGACGCAGACACCTACACAGCAACTCTTTATAAGACCATAACTCTTACGGAGGACAGCGACACAGAGGTTCTCAACGAAGATTTCGCGGGCATCACGAAAGGATCGTTTGATTTGATTGATCTTCCATCAAAAGACCCAGACAACCTCGACGCCTACACCCACACACCAGGTTGGTATGCATCGACATACGCTTTCGGTGGCGGAAGCCTTGTGCTTTGGCCGATGTTTGGAAGTGCGTTCTTTGTAACGCCGTCTCTTGACCTCAGCGGCAATGGCGGAGTGGTGTTTGTAGACTTTACCGCAGCCGCAGGCGACAGCGGAAAATACAAGACCGGAGAAAAAGTTACAGTAGACCTTCTGACTCAGGCAAACAACGAGACCACAGTGCTTGAGAGCGCGGAAATCGAACTCGACGAGGGCGCGTTCAAGAACTACGGCACAATGTTTACCAAAGGCGCGAAAGGCACGTTTATCCGCTTCTCTTACGGAGGTACCAGCGAGGTGCATTTTGACGATGTAGTGATTACTCAGAAGACCAAGGCAGGCGACAAGGTGCGCACCGTGGCCCAGCAGGTTGAGACAACCGGACTGTCGGCGAAATTCACTTATGAGCCGGCAGCCAACACGGAATATTCTTACAAAGTGTTTGCAAGCGTGAACACAATCACAGCCGTTGGTATGGACGATGTGGTTTATTCAGGCGCATCCAACGAAATTGTGGTTGGTGGAGCAGACGGCGTTGCCGACGTTGCAGCCGCAGGATTCAAAGTGTTTGCACGCAACGGACGTCTCGTTGTCGATGCGGCAGAGGCAGCCCCAGTCACAGTTGTTGACGCATACGGCCGTGTAATCGCTGCATTTGAGGCACATCAGGGCGAGAACGCTGTTGATTGCCAAGGATTTGTAATTGTCCGCGTAGGCGACAAGGTGGTAAAGACCATTGTAAGATAGAAAAAAACGGAATTGCATATTTGACGAGTGTGCCGGACGGATTGTTCCGGCACACTTTTTTTAAAAAAAAGTATTGGAATGTCAATGTTTTGTGTAATTTTGTAATTGTAATAGGAAAAATATTTAGGCAACATAACAAAAACCGCTTTATGAATAAAATTTACTTGTTGACAGCGATGCTTCTCGTTGCCGCGGCTGCGATGGCAGGAGTGTCCGCGCCCCAGCGTGGACCTCAGAAGCTGGCGCATGGATTGCCAGTGCCTGTTGTCAAGCCGGCCACCAACGTCAGCGATGCCGGGTTTACCGCCAATTGGGAAAAGGCGTCAGGAGCCAACTGCTACACCGTCTACACATATATCCGCCACAAAGCGCCGGCTGATGAAATCTACTATTTCTACAACGATGATTTCAGCGGATTCAAATATGGCTCCATCGAGAGTCCGTTCGACATAGGTTGGGGATGGCTCGACGGCTACACCAACCGCAGCAACTGGTATGTCTATGGCGCATATTCATGCCATGGCGTTTTTGGACTTTACAACAAAAAGTCGGCAGAGCAGAACGGAATGCTCATGTCGCCGATGTACAGCCTGCAGAACAACAACGGCAAGTTTACGGTGACGTTCCGCGCGAAAACCACCGGCACAGCCACTGTAGCCGTCTTCGCCACTGAATATCTGATGGCAGGACCCTCATACGCACTCGGCAAGGTGGGCAAGGTGGAGCTGACCAAGGAGTGGGCAGACTATACGCTTGAGCTCGACGGCGGAATCCAGGGCTGCTATGTGGAGCTGGATATGGTTGGTGGCGACAGCAACGCATATTTTGACAATATGACAATCAGCCAGCCTATGAAGGCAGGCGACGAGGCTATGCTCGTCTACGACTTTGTGGAAACAGGCGACGTGTCGAGCCACGACGTCGCGACAGGCGACAAGGTGGCAGGCGACGTGTATTGGTATCAGGTGGCCTCGCTGAAGCGGTTGTCGTCAGGGTCGGAACTCGATGATTCTAACTACAGCGACCTCGTTGAGGTGAAGCAGGAAGGCGCAGTGTGCGCATTGAAGGCCTCTGCGGCGCGCGCTTATGCCACAGCCGACGGCGTGGTGGTTGAAAATCCGGAAGGCGCCGATGTGGCGGTCTACGATGTCGGCGGAAGAGAGGTTTATGCAAGCCGCGACGGAGCGGAGAAGCAGATGGTTGTCCTGCCTTCGGGGGTCTACGTGGTGAAGGTGGGCTATGAGGTGATGAAAGTGATGAAATAACTTAATAAAAAAAGAACTATGAAGAAAATTCTAATGAGTGCTGCCGCTTTGTTGTTGTCGGCAGTTGGAGCGTATGCCGCTCAACAAAAGTATTATTTCCTTTATGAAGAGGGACATGAGGATCAGCCTGAAACCAGTTGGTTTATCCTTGACCGTGAGGCTAAAAAATATATTCCTGACTCTTGTGGAGATGATGAGCTGACAGTGAAAAACTATAAGAAATCGGGAAATACGGAAACGTTTGACTGCTATGATAATTCGTATTTTACTCACAGTGTGGTAATGAAGAAGAACGACAAGGGACAGACCGTAGTGCAGATTTCTTACGAGAAAGGTAAAACAAACGGACGTAAAATTGTTTGTGGAACCGAGGCTGAATATGATAAATACTGGGAAGAGTATAGAGCCAAAAACGGTGGCGACGGCAGATCGACGTCGACATCGAGCAACCCTGTGGACAAAGCCACAAAAAAGGTTAAGTCAGGATTAAAAAGCGGCTTGAACAAGCTTAAAAAGAAAAAATAATACAAAAAAAATAGTGGCGGGAGGCGGTATGCCTCCCTTTTTTTTGTGCCTCGCCGTGTTTGCTGTGCGACTGAGTATAAGAGATTTAGGAAATTTATTGGTAAAAAGCCAATAAAATATTTGCAAATCGCCATTCTATGTATTATCTTCGCATCATATTTCCAAGAAAAACACACAAATCAAAACCGAGAATTATGTTTGAGCACAAAATCATGAGAAACCAAGAACTGATGGCAAACTGGCAACGCAGCCTGAAGAAAGCCATCGAAACCAACCGCTACGACAGCCGTTACAACGTGATAGACCGTGCGCTCCGCGGCGGTACACCACGCTACGACGTGAGTTACGACTACGCGTTGCGAATGATGTATCAGATGGTGCGCGACGGCAAGCCATGCTCCCGCCGGAGTAAATTGAAGCGTCAGATGTGGGAGGAGATAAGCCTCCACGTCAGGCGCGTCATGCACAGGCGCAAATGCACGATTGCCGAAGCCGTGGCGACAGTGCTTGCCGAGCAAAAAGCGTCACGCTACTTCCTGTCGAAAAAACAAGCTTCAAAAATCATCTACCATGAAATACACAACCGCAGCAATCATCGTAGCCTCACTGTTTAGCCTATCCTCGTGCCACAGCCATAGGGCAGTGGAGAGCACTGCGGGATTGCAGACACACACGGAAACGGCCGACAGCGTCGCCGCCACACGCCGCACCACGGCATCGGCGAAAGAGGCATCGGAAACCGTTGAGATAAACTTCTTTGCCCCCGACTCGACAGGCCGTCAAGCCGTTAGAAGCATAAGCCGGCACCGCCGGCTTGCAGCCGAGGAGCGCACCGACACAGTGGCGGTGGCAGCTACAGGCGTGAGCATCGGGACGACAGAGCAGACCACATCGACGCGCCGGCTGCCTACGCGCTACCGACTTTCGCTTGCCGCATTGCTTGCGGCTGCAACAACACTAATCTTGATAACCTTTACAATTAAAAAAAGACAATGAACAACACACGAAAAATCACAATTTCAATCGACATTGAGCAAGTGCTTAAAACAGTTTATGCCGAGAGTGCGTGCCTCGCCTTGATGAGCGGCCGCGACAGCCGTCCGGCAGTAATCTCGTCCGACAACCGCCGATTGCTCGGCGTTTATTGCCTCAACGCCTGGCTATGTCTTGCCGGCGAACTCGCGAGCATCGTAGACAGCCAATCGTTTTCAATTCCCTCCGACAGCGACACCACCTACACGCTGTCGCTGACCGTTGACGGCGTCGGCACCGCACAGAGCCTGCGCCGCTATGCAGAGCGCTACGTCGCACAGTCGGTGCTTGCCAGCTGCTATGCCGCCCGCGAGAACCTTGCCATGCAATTCCGCGACAACGCCGCCCGGACGCTATCCGGTCTGCGTCTTGCCGCCACGCTTTCCGATAGGGTCGATTGTTGGCTGTAAAGCGTTGACAGACTGCCTCGTTATCAAATTTTCACAAAATGATAGGTATGCCGCAGCGGTCAAATTACGCTGATTTAGGTATTGCGGAAGGCAATGCGCCGACGTAATTTTACGACCAGAAAAACAACAATGAACAATTAAACTAAACGAAGATGAAAATTGGTATTTTTTATGGCTCAACAACAGGCGTTACCGAGGCTGTTGCAGAGCGAATAGCGAAGAAACTCGGCGTAGCCTCCGCCGACGTGCACAATGTAGGGTCGGCCACAGCCGCCGATGCCGTGGGCTACGACGCGTTGCTGCTCGGCACCTCCACATGGGGCGCCGGCGAGCTACAAGACGACTGGTACGACTTTCTCGACCAGCTGAAGAGTCAGGACTTGACAGGCAAGAAAGTAGCATTGTTCGGCTGCGGCGACTCCTCGTCGTTCAGCGACACGTTTTGCAGCGCCATGGGCGAAATCCACGACGGTCTGGCAGCCACCGGCTGCACGTTTGTCGGTCAGGTCGATGCCTCCGGCTATACCTACGATGATTCGGCGGCAGAGAGCGGCGGCAAGTTTGTCGGTCTGGCACTCGACGAAGTCAACGAAGACGACAAGACCGACGGACGCATCGACGCCTGGGTCGCACAGCTGAAGAACGAGGGCGTGGAATAACCGAGAGACAGAAACAAACGTCAATGACAAAATAAAAAACGACCAACGACAATGATGGAAATAGCCAACACGATGCTGTCGAGCGAGCTTCAGGTGTTTCTCAACTATGTGTACGAATATAAGAAAGGCGTGCGCAACATGGTGCTATGCACGCTGAACCGTCGCTATCTGGCGGCAGCCGTGGCGCGACTCGACGATCAAGGCATCTGCCACTTCGAGCAGTCGGCCAACGAGAACAACGTCAATCTGTATTTCGGCAAGCCGGAATGCATTGCGGCGGTAAGGCAGTTTATCGTGCGCCCGCTCCATCAGTTGTCGCCCGAGGAGGATTTCATCCTCGGGGCACTGCTTGGCTACGACATCTGCCTGCAGTGCGAGCGGTTTTGCACGCGCAAGAAGCGAGCCGACGCTATGGCGCAGTGCGCCGGATGAAAGAATTAACGAAGTGTCTTTTCAAGCCGTCCCGGCGAGGACGGCGAAAAAGAAAGGCGAGTCTCTTTCGGGACTCGCCTTTTTAGATTTATTGAAGTGAAATGTTATTTCACGAGAACCTTAGTAGTCTTGCCATCGACAACAACTACGTAGATGCCGCTTGCAACGAAGAACTGAGCGTCCTTGCTGTTTACAGCGACAGCCTGTCCGGCAGCGTTGAAGATAGAAACAGCGTTAGCCTCACCGATGATGCGGATTTCGCCGATTCCAGCAACGACCTTAGCCGCTTCAACGGCAGCGTCGTTAACGTTGTCGCCCAGACGGACAGCATAGATAGTGTTGAGACCGAGGTCGACAGTGATGCTGTATGCACCGCTCTTGATCTTGTAAGAAGTGTCGCCGTTCAAGCCGATAGCAGACATAGTCTTGTCGGCAAGCTCAGTATCCTTTACAGCCGGACCGTAGCGATGAGCGTTGACATCGTCCCAAGTGCCAGGAGTTGAAGTGAATGCGAAGTAGCCATAGTCGTTTTCATCGGCAGCGAGAATCGAGACGTTATCAATCTGATAGATGCCCTCAGATATTTGGTTGGCAACGTGAGTCTCGTCGGCAGGATCCCAGGCGTTAGGCTCAACAGTGCCAAGGAGGTAAAGCTTCTCAGGATAAACCACCGGAGCTTCGCCAGCAACGAGGACAGTCATGTTCTTAAGGTCGACAGTGAGTTCGAATACGCCTTCCTCAGCCACGCGGATAGCGCCGGCAGCCTTCACGAGAGGCATAGCCGTGTTGAGAGTAACGGCAGTGTTGTCGACCTCAAAACCGTAGCGGTTGGCGTTGACAACATCCCAGTCAGCGCTAAGCACTGTAGTGATACCGAAGTTGCAAGGACCAGTCACAGTGCCAGTGTAGACACCGTTCTCACCCTTAGTCAATTTCACGCCATTCTCAGGATCCCATCCAGTTTCCTGTCCGATTACGTAGACAGAAGCAGGATACTCGTCGCTTGAGATGTTGATGTCGTAGCTGCTTGGAGCGGCAACAACCACTTCACCGCTTTCGCGAGGAAGTGCAACCGACTTGAACAACTCACCGCTGTTGCTGACAATGTAGAGGTTGTTTGCGCAGTCCCAAGCGATGTCGTTGAGGTTGCGTCCGATAGTCGTAGCAAATTTGTATTTCTCAGTCAAAACAGGAGCGCCATTGCCGTCCTTAGAAACCTCGAATACAGTGAGAGTCTTGTCAGAAGTACCGATAGCGAGGAGAGAGAAGTCGGCGTTGAAGCGGATACCGCCACCACCGTAGAAGCCACCCTTGTCGTTAGAGTCAACCTTGTAGTCCTCTACGCCCTCAGCATTGATGTGGACCAAAGTAGGTTCCGCTTCCGTAGCTTTAGAGCGAGAGTTGGCATACCATATACCGCCCTCGTTGTCGTAGATAGCAGTAGAGTTGGTGTGAGTGGTGGTGTATTTACCAGTCAAAGCGTCGATAGCCTGTGTCGGAGCGGCGTCCCAAGTCGTGGCTTTGCCGATGTAGTACTCGTCGGTGCGGTAGCCAGAGTAAGAGAAGCTGGTGCCGCTTGCGTTTGTAGAAAGCATCAACAGCTTGAGACCATAGCCAGAGCCTTGGAGGTCCATACTTACGTTAGGCGCAGCGATAAATTCGCCAGCCTCGTTAGTGATTTCGTAAGTGTCAGGGTTTGCAGTGCCCTTGATCACCGGCTTGAACGCAGCGTTGAGGTCGGTTGGGTCAACCTGCCAGAGCGCGATACCATTAGAGTTCTGACCGCTCAGGAAGATACGTCCGTCGGCAGCGATACGCACTTTTCGAGGATCGTAGGAAGTTTTTCCGTTAGGGAATGTAGTCTGGAAAGTCTGACCGCCCTTGAAAGCATATTTGCCTTCAGCGTTTTTGATAGGGTTCATAGTCGGGTCGAACGCATACAGACCATTGTTTTCGCCAGAAGAGTGGTAGCCGGTAGGTTTCGCCGCCATAGCCTCGGCAACAAGGATTCGTCCGAAGTTAGGGCTGTCGGTGTTGTTGTCTACGTCCACGCTTGACGGGTGGTAGAAGCTGTATTTCTTAGTGCTTACAGTAGGCTCGGCAACAGTGGCGCTTGTAACGGCAACCTTGAATTGCACCAACGCGTCTTTAGGAACGTCGGTACCCGGGACTTCAACAGAGTTGAGGTTTTTGAGGGTCGTCATTTCATAGTCTCCGTAGGTAGCGACAGTAGTACCTTCGTATTCCTTTGTCATTTCGCCGTCGACAAACATCTGAACCTTTACAGATTCAGCAGGAGCGTTCAAACGATAAGAAACAGTGTAGTTTTCAGCGGCAGGTTCCACCTTGATGTCGTAAGCGTAAGCGTTGCGGGCCTCAAGAGCAGGAAGCGGCTTAGGAATAGAGAATGTGTACTTTGCAGCTATCTGACCAGGAACGTATTGGTAGATTGCAGCAGTGTATTCGTCTACCTTCTCTACAGAAATCGCGTTCTGGTTAGGAGCGGCGGCAGATTTCGAGAATTCGTTTTCGTGAGTTGCAACCACCTCGTTTGTTGTGCGGTTCACAACCTGGAAGCCGTCAACGTAGTTTGTTCCGCAAGGCTCGAATGTAAACAAAGTTCCGTCGAGAGTGACAGCGTCGCCACCAGCGGTAAGGTTTGCCGTTCCGACCTTTGTCAAGCCGTCAAAGAAAGCTTGCGCGCGTGCCGGACGCACAAAAATGTTGTCGGTTTCAGGATTGTTGTCGGCAGGTTGAACATGTCCGTCGGAAGCGCATGCGATGCCAGCAGCGATAGCTTTTGACTTTTCAGCGACCTGAACACCCTTTGCAACAAAGATTTTTGCAATTTTTCCTGATTTGGCAGGAGTGATGTAGAAAGCACCGCCTGTTTCCGACATAACATTGCCGACAGCGCGACCCAATAAGTCCATACGGCCGGCTGTCACGCCTTCAGGAAGAGTTACTGTCAAATCAATCATCTCCGTTGTTCCAGCAGGGAGAATCTTGAACGTTGTTGAAGAAGCGGCGTTAGGAAAACCATCGTTTACGATGAAGTTTCCAGCTCCATCGACAGTGATTGCTGTACCTGCAGCGCTCGTTGCTACAGTGGTTTTCCCCTCGGCATTAATAGCGATGATTTGAGGCACGCTTTTGTCGTTGGTGTAGACTTTTCCGTCGAAACCAATGCCCCAACGGGCATTGCCGGCTGTAGGCAGACCCTCGGTCACCTTCCAGTCCTGCGTCAAAGTCTGTGCATTCATAGCCATGGCTGTCGATGCAATGGTCAAGCCAGCCAACAGAATGTGTTTAAAAGACTTTCTCATAAAAAAGATTTTAAGTTAATAAATGATGTGTATTCTGTATTTTTCTTTGTTCTTTTTCGGTTAGGTTATTACTAAACTGCGTAAAGATATGAAATTTCTTTGAGAAACAAGCATCGGGAACAAGTTTTTAACTTATTTAACCCACAGAATGAGCGGCAACTGCCGCGGTAACGGAACAGGCATCCCAGGCGAACGTCAAAAAAAACGCGTTGAGGATGCTAAAAAAACGTATAATTTGCTTGGCAGTGTTAAATATCGCTAATTATAAGACAGTTTTTGAGCCGTTGAAACCAAATGTTTGTGCATTTGTCTATTAATAAGTATATTTGCAGACGGAAATGGAGGGGGCGGAAGTCTTCTCCATTGTTTTATTAATACATCAACAATTGAAGAATGATTGACAAAAGCGCGCTGACAGCAGTCTTGGAGCGAGGAATGGAAGGCACCGACCTTTTTCTCGTCGACGTCAGAATCAGCAAGGACAACAACATCGTGGTGGAAATCGACAGTGACACAAGTGTGGACATAGATGAGTGTATCCGCCTTAACCGACTTGTTGAGAGTGAGTTTGACCGCGACGAGGAAGATTATGAACTTGAAATCGGCTCAGCCGGACTGACATCGCCACTGCGCGTAGAACGCCAGTATCACAAGAACGAAGGCAACGAGGTTGAAGTGCTTACCGCCGACGGTCGCAAGCTCAAAGGCATCCTCAAGAATGCCGACACCGACGGCTTCGTGCTTACGGTGGTCAAGAAAGTGAAACCCGAAGGCGCCAAGCGTCCGGTGGAGCAGGAGGAAGACCTCCGCTTCGGTTATAACGAAATAAAATATACAAAATACGTAATCCAGTTTTAAGACATTATGGCAAAGAAAGAGGAAACCATAAGCATGGTAGACAGCTTTTCGGAGTTTAAAGAGCTGAAGAATATCGACAAGACCACAATGATCAGCGTGTTGGAGGAATCGTTCCGCAATGTGCTGGCAAAGATGTTTGGATCGGACGAGAATTTCGTCGTAATCATGAACCCAGACAAGGGCGACTGCGAGATTTATCAAAACCTCACAGTAGTGGCCGACGGCGCTGTAGAGAATCCGAGCATGCAGATCGGTCTTACCGACGCCCGCGAGATTGACCCGGAATGCGAGATCGGCGAGGACGTTACGAAAGAAATCGTTTTTGAGAAGTTCGGCCGCCGCGCCATCCTGACACTCCGTCAGACGCTCGCATCCAAGATACTCGATCTTCAGAAAGACGCCATCTATACCAAGTTCAAGGCAATGGAAGGCGAGATTGTAGTAGGCGAGGTCTACCAAATCTGGAAACGCGAAGTGCTTGTTCTTGACGAGGAGCACAACGAGCTCATCCTCCCGAAGGAAGAGCAGATTCCGAGCGACCGTTACCGCAAGGGCGAAACCATCCGCGCCGTCATCAAGGAAGTGCAGAACGCCAACAACAATCCGAAGGTGATAATTTCGCGCACAAGCCCTGAATTCCTCCGCCGTCTGTTTGAAATTGAGGTGCCGGAGATTCACGACGGACTCATCCTACTTAAAGGCATCGCCCGCATCCCTGGCGAGCGCGCCAAGATAGCCGTAGAGTCGTATGACGACCGCATCGACCCGGTCGGCGCATGCGTCGGCGTGAAAGGCTCACGTATCCACGGCATTGTGCGCGAGTTGCGCAACGAGAACATCGACGTGATCAACTACACAACGAATCCCGAACTCTACATCCGCCGCGCCCTCAGCCCCGCCAAGGTGTCGTCAATCCGCATCAACGAGGAAGAGAAGTGCGCCGAGGTGATGCTGCTTCCGGAAGAGGTGTCGCTTGCCATCGGAAAAGGCGGTTTGAACATCAAGCTTGCCACAATGCTGACCGGCTATCAGATCGACGTTTACCGCTTCACAGAGGACAGCGACGACATTTATCTTGATGAATTCAGCGACGAAATCGACAGCTGGGTTATCGACGCCCTCAAAGGTATCGGCTGCACCACGGCAAAAGCCGTCCTCAACATGCCACGCGAGCAGATAATCGACAAAGCCGACCTTGAGGAAAGCACCGTCGACCAAGTGCTCGATATATTGAAAGCGGAATTTGAGGATTAACAACAGGAAACTTAACAAGCAATATGCCAATAAAGATAAGCAAAGTAGCAAACGATTTGAATGTGGGGATTCCTACGCTGGTGGAATTTCTGCAGAAACACAATCAGGAGGTCGGCGATCCCGGCAACCTGAACCTTCGCATCTCCGACGAGCAGCACGAAATGCTGGTGCGCGCGTTTAAAAACGACAAAGACTTGAAGTCGAAGTCGGAGCGCTATGCCTCGGAGCGTCAGAAGGACAAAGTGAAAAACAAGGCTCCGCAAGAGCCTAAAAAGCCGGAGCAGATAAAGACTGTTGTGGAAACCGTGCAGAAGCCGAAGATTCTCGGCAAAATCGAACTCGACAAGCACAACAACCCTGTCGTTGAAGAGAAGAAGCCAGAGCCCAAGCCAGCACCTGCGCCCGCACCCGCACCGAAGCCTGCGCCGAAGCCGGAACCTAAACCAGAGGTAAAGAAAGAGGTTAAGGAAGAGGTTAAGAAGGCGGAGGTGAAAGAGGAGGCAAAGCCAGCTCCGCAGCCGGCGCCACAGCCACAGAGCGCGCCGAAAGCCGCAGTGCCTGAGGTTTCGGAATCCAACGAAATCAAGACTGTCGTGGCAACAATCGCCGCTCCTAAGATTCTCGGCAAAATCGACCTTGACGCCATCAACCAGTCGACCCGTCCGAAGAAGAAGTCGAAGGAGGAAAAGCGTAAAGAGCGCATCGCCAAGGAAAAACAAGCCAATGGAGGCGCAAACGCCGACAGCGAGAAGCGCAAGCGCAAACGCATCGGCAAGGAGAAAGTCGATATTGAGCATCCGGGCGGACAGCAAGCCGGCGGACAGAAGCAAGGTGGAGGCAACAACGACAGCCGCCGCAACAAGAACAAGAACGCCGACCGTCCGAACAACAAGGCCAAGCGCCACATAAAGGCAGAGGTCAGCGAAGAAGACGTGCAGAAGCAGGTTAAGGAAACACTTGCGCGCCTCACCAACAAGCCTCAGAAGAAGAGTGCTAAATGGAGAAAAGAGAAGCGCGAGGCTTTTGAAGAGCGCGAGCGCGAGGAAGCCGCATTGGAGGCAAAGGAAAGCAAGACGCTGCGCATCACAGAATTCGTGACAGCCAACGACTTGGCACTGATGATGGATGTGCCGGTCAACAAGGTTATCGCCACATGTATGAATATCGGCGTGATGGTTTCCATCAACCAGCGACTCGATGCTGAGACCATCAACCTTGTAGCAGAAGAATTCGGTTTCAAGACAGAATATATCAGTGCGGAAGTGTCGGAGGCAATCAACGAGGAGGCCGACTCCGAGGAAGATTTGCTGCCGCGTCCGCCGATTGTGACCGTGATGGGACACGTAGACCACGGTAAGACATCGCTGCTCGACTACATCCGCAACGCCAACGTTATTGCCGGCGAGGCTGGTGGCATCACGCAGCATATCGGAGCCTACAACGTGAAGCTTGAGGACGGCCGCCGCATCACGTTCCTCGACACCCCGGGCCACGAGGCATTTACGGCGATGCGTGCCCGCGGAGCCAAGGTGACGGATATCGCCATCATCATCGTTGCCGCCGACGACAACGTGATGCCGCAGACCATCGAGGCAATCAACCACGCCTCGGCAGCCGGTGTGCCAATCGTGTTTGCAATCAACAAGATAGACAAGCCTGCCGCCAACCCGGACAAAATCAAGGAGGAGCTCGCCAATATGAACTACCTCGTGGAAGACTGGGGTGGAAAATATCAGTCGCAGGAAATCTCAGCCAAGAAGGGTATCGGCGTTAAAGAACTGCTCGACAAGGTGCTTCTCGAGGCAGAGATGCTCGACCTTAAAGCCAACCCCAACCGCAAGGCAACAGGCTCGATTATCGAGTCGTCGCTCGACAAGGGTCGCGGCTATGTGGCAACCGTGCTTGTGAGCAACGGAACGCTGCGTGTGGGCGACATCATGGTGGCAGGAACAAGCTATGGCAAGATCCGCGCCATGTTCAACGAGCGCAACCAGCGCATCACGGAGGCAGGCCCTGCGGCACCGGCATTGGTGCTCGGTCTGAACGGTGCGCCGACCGCCGGCGACACGTTCAACATTCTGGACACCGACCGTGAGGCACGCGAGATAGCCACGCGCCGCGAGCAGTTGCAGCGCGAGGTCAAGGAGCGCACCCGTCGTATGCCTGGCCTTGACGATATTGCCCGCCGCCGTGCGTTGGGCGAGTTCCACGAGTTGAACCTTATCGTCAAAGGTGACGTTGACGGCTCAATCGAGGCGTTGAGCGACTCGCTTATAAAGCTGTCGACACCGGAGGTTCAGGTCAACGTAATCCACAAGGCCGTGGGTGCGATTTCGGAGAGCGACGTTACGCTTGCCGCCGCATCCGACGCCGTTATTATCGGCTTCCAGGTGCGTCCGTCGGTAGCCGCCCGCCGTCTGGCAGAAAACGATGGCGTCGACATCCGTCTCTACTCAATCATCTACGATGCAATCGAGGAGGTTAAAGACGCAATGGCAGGAATGCTCTCGCCGGAGCTCAAAGAAGAGGTTACCGGTACGGCAGAAGTGCTTCAAACCTACAAGATATCGAAGGTCGGCACGATTGCAGGCTGTATGGTGCGCGAGGGCAAGGTGAAACGCACGAGCAAAGTGCGCCTTATCCGCGACGGCATTGTCATCTACACGGGCGAGCTCGGCTCTCTGAAGCGTTTCAAGGACGATGTCAAGGAAGTGTCGTCGGGCTACGACTGCGGTCTTAACATCGCCAACTACAACGACGTGAAGGAAGGCGACATGATTGAAGCCTACGAAGAAGTAGAGGTTTCAAAAACGCTGTAAACGCAGGCAATGCGGACAGTGAGTGTCAACATCGGAACTAATCTCGGCGACCGCGAGGCAAACTTGCGCCGCGCCGTTGGCGAGATAGCCCGCAGCGTTGGCAGCACCCCGCGAGTCTCAAGCATATACGAATCTGAAGCATGGGGTTATCAGTCTGATAACCCCTTTTTCAATATCGCTGTCGAGTTTGAGAGCGACTTGCCCGTCGGGCGTCTGCTCGACATCTTCCAGCGCATCGAGCGCGAGGCGGGAAGCTCCAGCCACCGCAATGCCGACGGCAGCTATGCCGACCGTCTGCTCGACATCGACATCGTGTATGCCGGCGATGAGGTTGTCGACACCGCTGCTGTCGTCTTGCCTCATCCACGGATGGACAAACGCGAGTTTGTGCTGGCACCGCTCTGCGAGTTGTCGCCCGGGTGGCGGCATCCCGTCAGCCTGCTGACGGCTGCAGAAATGCTTGCCCGTCTGCGCGCAACCGACAAAACAGACAGAAAATAGGACATTAAGAATGAACATTTCAATTTCCGGCAATGTTGGAAAGACAGATAAAATGCGTAACTTGCGCACACAAAACGAAAGAAGCGAATGAAGATAGGAACAATTGACTTGGGAGAGCGCCCGGTGCTGCTGGCACCGATGGAAGACGTGACTGATCCGTCGTTCCGTCTCATCTGCAAAGAGCAGGGAGCCGATATGGTCTACACGGAATTCGTGTCGGCCGACGCTCTTGTGCGCAACATCAACAGCACCACCCGCAAACTCCACACCAACGCCGCCGAGCGGCCTGTGGCGATACAAATCTACGGCAAGGAGGTGGAACCGATGGTGGAGGCTGCAAAAATCGCCGAGGCAGCCGGTCCCGACGTCATCGACATCAATTTCGGATGTCCGGTGAAGAAGGTGGCGTCGAAAGGCGCGGGGGCAGGAATGCTCCGTGACGTGCCCAAGCTGCTGCAAATCACGCGTTCGGTGGTCGATGCGGTGAAGTTGCCCGTGACGGTCAAGACCCGTCTGGGTTGGGACTGCGAAAACAAAATCATCACCACGCTCGCCGAGCAGCTGCAGGACTGCGGCATCCGTGCGCTTACAATCCACGGCCGCACCCGTAGCCAGATGTATACCGGCGATGCCGACTGGACGCTTATCGGCGAGGTGAAGCGCAATCCCCGCATCACGATACCGATTGTCGGCAACGGCGACATCACGACGCCAGAGGGCTTGAAAACGGCTTTTGAACGCTATGGAGTGGATGCCGTGATGGTTGGCCGCGCCTCGATAGGCGCTCCGTGGATTTTCCGCGAGATGAAGCACTATCTGCTTCACGGCACCGCGATAGAGATACCGGCGTCGGAGAAGATGGCGCTGCTCCGCCGCCAGATTGCGGAGAGCATCGAAGGCATCGATGAGTTGAGAGGCATTCTCCACATCCGCCGTCATCTTGCCGCGTCGCCGCTCTTCAAGGGTATCCCCAATTTCAGGGAAACGCGCATCGCAATGCTTCAGGCAAAGACGTGGGCAGAGCTCGACGACGTGCTGCAACGCATAGAAACTGATTATTTACATATTTAGAAACAAGCGACGTTATGAAGAAATTCTTTTTGGCTATCATCACCCTCTGCTGCGCGGCAGCGGTAAATGCCACTCCACACACCATCAATGTGGGCGAATTCAACGAACTGGTGGTTAACGACGGCATCAACGTGGTCTATTCCAACAATGCCGACTCAGTGGGCATCGTGGCGTTTGACATCGAGAAGGAATACACATCCTACATTATGGCAGAGCGTTCGAAGGGCAGACTGAAAATACAGCTCGACCCTGCAGCAATCACTGTCAAGACTCTGCCTACGGTCTATGTCTATTCGTCGTATCTGTACAAGGCAGAGAATACAAAAGACAGCACCCTGACGCTGCGTAAAGTGGCTCCTGGGGCTAAAATCGACATACAGCTTCAAGGCAACGGCACAATCATTGCCAACGGTCTCGACGCTATCAACATCAACCTTAAACTGCTCACGGGAAAGGGTAAAATCATAACATCGGGCAAATGTGAGAACTTGTCGATAAAGAATGTGGGCACCGGCGAGATTCAAGCCGACGAGGTGGCGGCGAAACACGTGAAATGCACGTTGATGGGCACTGGTGCAATAGGTTGCGCCCCTAAAGAAACGCTCTCCGTGAAGGGCGTAGGCTCAGGAAAGGTGTACTATATCGGGAAACCTATCATCACCAAGAGCAAGCTGTCGAATGTGAAAATCGTGCAGCTCGAAGGCGGCGCCGAGACAGAAGCCACCGATGTGATTGAAGACAATGAGCCGGAAACAGAGGCCGCCGAAGGCTCGGAAACCACCGACAACGGCACCGGTCTGCTCGACTTGATGGAAGTGCCGGAGCCGGCAGTCGTAAACCGAGAATAGGCGCGTGGAAGAAACCGAACTTAAACTGAAAACAGCGCGCACGCTGAAGTGGAACACCATCGACAAATTCGCGTCGCAGGTGTTCTACGGCGTCACGGGCGTCGTGCTTGCCAACCTGCTCTCGAAGGAAGACTTCGGGCTGGTCGGCGCTATGCTTGTGTTTCAGGCGTTCGCATCACTGTTTGTCGACAGCGGATTCTGCGCGGCGCTGATACAGAAAAAATCGCCTACTGAAACCGACTATTGTACGGTCTTTTGTTTCAACCTCGGCATCAGCATTGCCATCTACGCCATCCTGTGGGCGTGTGCGCCGTTGATTGCCGACACCTTCGGCGACCAGCGACTGATAAGCCTGTCGAGGGTGATGTTCCTGTCGTTTATCATCAACGCCACCGCCCTTGTGCAGACCAACCGCATGATGAAGCAGATGACGATGGCGCGCGTGGCGATAGCCAACTCGCTGGGACTTGTCGTGTCGGGAGCCGTGGGCATCTGGCTTGCCGTGGAAGGCTACGGCGCATGGGCAATCGTGTGGCAGACCATTGTGCTCGCCACCGTCAAATCGGTCTTCCTGTGGACGACAACGGGCTGGCTTCCGCGCACGGGGTTCAGCATGGTGTCGCTGCGATCGGTGTTTTCCGTTGGCAGCGGAGTGATGGTGTGCTCATTTCTCAACACATTGTCGCTCAACGCCTACTCGTTTATCATCGGCGCCTACTACAACCTTGCCAAACTCGGATGCTACACGCAGGCCGACAAATGGAGCAAGATGGGCATACAGTCGATAGCGCAGATACTGACGGCGTCGTTCCTGCCCGTGCTCAGCGGTTTTCAGGATGACAGGGAGCGGTTGCTGCGCGCCATGCGCAAGATGAACCGCTTCACCGCCTATCTTGTCTTTCCTCTGCTTCTGTTGCTCACGACGTGTGCCGAACCGATATTCCACATCCTTTTTGACACGAAGTGGGACGAAGCCATAATCCTGTTTCAGATACTCGCCGTGCGCGGCATCTTCATAGTGCTTGCCACCAACATCAACAACTACATCCTCGGACTCGGGCGTTCGCGCTCGCTTGTGGTCTACGAATCGGTCAAAGACGCATTGATGATAGTCGCCATCGTGGTGACCATCCCCATGGGCATAACGGCGATGATTTGGGGACAGCTTGTGGCGTCGGCGCTGTTCTTTGTCTATGCCGTGATTGTGGCTGGTCGCATCGTAGGCTATCCGACGCGCAACGTGGTGGGCGACATCCTTCCGTATGCCGTCATTTCGGGCGCTGTGGCTGCGGTTCAGTGCCTTGTGCTTGTCGGCATTGCTAATCCGTGGCTCAACATCCTTGCGCAGACATCTGTGTGCTTCGCGCTCTATTATGTGGCAAACCGCTTCCTGAACTCAACAATTCAGCGCGAAGTGCTGGGCTATGCCCTTGGCCGTTTCCGCAAAAAGAAGGAAGGTCGTAAGGAGTAGAAATCGGGAATTTTGTGATTTTCCACGTGCGACTCCTTGGAATTTTGTGATAAAAGAGGTTGCAAGGGCTGGAATTTTGTGATTTTTCGCATATATTTGCTTGGAATTTTGTGATTTAACGCTATCTTTGCAAAAGAAAAATGTGTTGATTATGAGATTAATGCGGAGAAAAATAGACGACTTTCTCAAAGAATGGAAGGAAAACGAGGATCGATTGCCTCTTATCGTCAAAGGAGCGCGGCAGATTGGCAAGACGGCATCCATCATGCAATTTGCAAATGACAACTATAGGAATGTGGTTGCCATCAATTTTGTTTTACAGCAGAAATTCAAGTCGATATTTGATGACGGCTATGATGTGGACAGTGTTGTGCGCAACATCACGCTTATCAACCCCAATATAGAATTAGAACCGGGCAACACGATTTTCTTTTTCGATGAGATGCAGGACTGCCCTGTTTGCGCCACAAGTCTTAAGGCATTCAAAATAGATGGTAGGTATGACGTGGTCTGCTCTGGCTCGCTTATGGGCATTAATTATCAGGAAATAGAGTCTAACAGTGTGGGCTACAAAGAGGATTATACAATGCATTCCATGGATTTTGAGGAGTTTCTTACCTGGAAAATCAATGTTTTGTAATTTCAAAAGAAGGTTTTGATTATAAAATAAGCGCAAGAAAAGTTAAGAACATTTATAATGTCAAGTCAATTTTTAAAAATAAAATAGGTGGCTATATTCTTTGTAGATACAATAGAATAGAAAAACTTATAGAAGAATTAAATAATACTAATATATTAATTTATTGAATATGACAAATATTAATAACTGGTTAATTGGGACCGTGGCCATTATAGGAGGTTGTTCAATCTTAGCCTTGTTGGTCAAAAGTTGCAGAAAAAAATCATATCCCGAGTATATTACTGATTGTATAAAAAAAGCAGAAAAACAGATTGTAACATCGGATGATATTAAAAAGACCGTTTTCATATCAGAAAACCTTTGATTATAATGTTGGTGGCATAAATCGGATTTAAGTAGTGTTTCTTTAGATTGTCCGAGTAAAGGGTGTCATTGCCAACTTGGCGAGAGCTAATCGTAACAGAATTTACCGTGCGGGGTTCTCCATCTACTGTAAATGTCAGATTGTCGCCTGAGTATACACCATCGCGATAATTTGGGATGTCGATAGTGGTTACTTCTTCAAATTCTTCATTGCATGACACAAGAATCGCTGTGGCAACAACAATGAAAGAAAAAATTAATTTCTTCATAGTTATATGTTTTTTAAATAAAATATTCAAAGAGATTAAGATTGCCATAAGTTTTGCAAAGATACTAATTATTTATTTAACGAATTAAATTTGTACTATTATTTTATAAAAAGCTTTCGCTAAACTGCTATATACGAGCATGGTGACGACTTGCCAACCCTCCATTGGCCGCGGTCTGAATAGCCTATACACTTAGACCGTGTCAATGGCATTCTTAGGCGCATAGCGCCGACCACAAGAGGGAACCGCATGCGAAGCCTGCGGCCGCTCTCTATATCCGCAGGCCGTAGTGGCGTACCTCCGGCACGCATATGGTGTTGACCGGTATAATCCCATCACGCTCCGCAGGCTCCGCGTAATGGGTTAGGAGTAAGTCTCGTGCCTCCGGCACGAAAGCCTCGCCTGCCGATGCTGTGGATTCCGCCACCCATGCAGCGAGCAACCGCTATGCGGCTGTCTGCTCTGCCCGCGCTACGCAGCAGGCCAAGGCCAGCAGTTCCGACTTGTTGCCGGCGCTATGCGCCTCATTCACCACGGCAGATTGCCGCGTATTTCCGTGGCGTCCAGGGGTACGCCACACTATTACGCTGCCGATATTCCGCCATCCAGTCGGTGCTTACACGATAGCTGCGGTTAAATCTACATCAGGAATGATTACGTCCGTAAGTTTGTACTGTATCAGAAATCCCATATAGAGCGGGACTGTTAGTACGTCTCCATCGCGCCCTACGTTATATTGGCCAAGTTTGATGGCGTTGTTGACATGATATATCGCTTTGTTCTTTAGAATCGTATTCATGCTTTTTGCCTTGCCGGTTTTTGATTTGACTTCAATGACGACACATTCCCCTTTGAATCTAACCAAAAAATCGAGTTCAAGCCCACTTTCTTTATGAAAATAGTATAGCCGTTGCCCTGACTTGCATAAAAAGTCTGCCATTAGGTTTTCGAATATAGCGCCTTTGTAGCCTAAAAGGTTTCCTTTAAGGATGTCGGCCTGTGTGCCATAGTCCAACATTGCCATAAGAAGACCTATATCGGTGGTATACAGCTTGAAGCAATCAGTAATGGCGTTGCCGTCCAACGGCAATTCTGTTATTGTTGTGTTGTAGCATCTTTGGGCTATTCCTGCGTCTTCCAGCCATTGGATGCATCCCAAATATTGCGAGGCACGCCCACCCTTTTTGACCACCGAATACTGGAATTTTTTGTTTTCTTTTGTCAGTTGCTTGGGGATAGATTCAAAGCATTCGCGAATATGTGGCTTGTCGGTATCAGCGGCATATTTAACCATATCTTCTTCATATTCAGATATAAGATTGCGTTGCTTATTGTATATGAGTTCGATGTTCTTAGTCTCAATGAAGCAGTTGACCACCTCTGGCAGACCTCCGACAATGATGTATCTATAAAGCAGTTCCATCATCGCGCGATGGATGCCTTCGGCAACGGCCTGTTCGTTGTCAAAACATGTCTTGACGTTGTCAATCACGGAGTCATTGATGCCGTTTGCCCATAAAAATTCTTCAAAATCCAAAGGAAACATCTCGATTACCGTCTCATATCCGACAGGTACGGAATCTTGTCCTCCATCGATGTCTTTCTTTGGTGTTTTGCCGTAACCTTTCACTCCCAACAGCGACCCAGTGGCAATGATATCGAATCGACCATCGATGCAAAACGATTTTAAGGAGGTTCTCGCTTCTTTGCACTCCTGAATCTCGTCAAGGATGATGCATGTTTTCCCATTGATGAAACGTGAACCGGGAATCAAGGCGGACAGGTTGAGGATGATGGTGTCGACATCGATATTGCCGTGAAATGCTGACTTCTTGTCGGGCTCGAGAATGAAGTTTATATAGACAACACTTTCATAATTCTCGGTCGCAAATTTCTGTACAATATATGTTTTTCCACACTGCCGTATGCCCTTTATCACAAGTGGCTTCCTGTCGGCGGCTTCTTTCCACTGGCCTAAATATTTCTCTATCTTTCTTTTAAGCATATCTTCTCCCGTTATTCTTTAATGCGAAATTACACTTTTCCAAGCGAGTGTGCAAGGCTTCATTACACTTTTCCAAGCGAATTATGGGTGGTTTGTTACACTTTTCGGAACGAATCGTAGGCGGTTTGCTACACTTTTCCAAGCGAATCGGAGTTATTGGGCAGGCTTGGCGGCAGGTTTTTTCAACTCTGGATAGGAGATGCGAGTGTGGTACATTGTACGCAGTCGAGAAATAAACACCTTTTTCACCACCTCCACATCACGGAAACTCAGCGGCGAGTCTTTCATCAGCCCTTGTGCGATTTGACCGTCGATAATCTTGTTGACAAGATTTGAAATAGTCTCGTCGTTGTATTCCTTCAGGCTTCTCGAAGCCGCCTCGGTTGCGTCAGCCATCATGAGCAACGACGTCTCCTTGCTGCGCGGGTTCGGGCCAGGGTATGTGAAAGGCGTCGGGTCGACCGGGTTTCCACCGTTGTTGTTGCAAGCAGTTGTATAGAAATATTTGGCAAGGTTTCTGCCGTGGTGCTCAAGGATGAAATTTCTGATTTCCATAGGCAGTTTTTCCTTTTCGGCACGTTTCAGCCCGTCGGTCACGTGTCGGATAACGATTTTTGCGCTTTGCTCCGGAGTCAGCACCTCGTGAGGGTTCACATCGTGCTGGTTTTCGGTGAAGAAAGCCGGGTTGTCCATTTTACCGATGTCGTGGTACAGCGCTCCGGCACGCGCCAACTGCGAGTTTGCCCCGATTTCGCGTGCCGCCTCCGCCACGAGGTTTGACAATTGCACGGAGTGCTGGAACGTTCCCGGGCATTTTTCCGACAGTTCCTGCAGGAGAGGATTGTTGATGTCGGCCAGCTCAACGAGCGTTACTTTCGACACAAAACCGAACACACGCTCGAACACGAAAATAATCACATATGCAAACGACAGCATCACGGCGTTGATGGCGAAGCAAGCAAACGTGTGCGGGTCGATTGCGGTAATGTTTCCCTCCTCGATTATTGTCAAAGCGGCATACATGATTGAGTATGACAGGAACACGCAGATTGCAGTGCGTATCAGCTGCGAGCGTTTTGTGAGTTCCTGCAGAGTGTCGATGGCAACGATGCAAGCCACCGTGTGCATGATTATGAAGTTGCCTTGCGCCGCCCCCTCTTCGATCAGGCTGCAAAGGAGCACCTGCACCATCGACAAGAAGAAGGCAGTGCGCGAGTCGAAGAACGTGACCACGATGACAGGAATCAGCGTGATAGGCATCAGCATCGGGCCGTAGACCACGCGGTGCATCAGCGTGTAGGATGCGATGGTCACGGCAGTCAGCAGCGACAGCACGAAACTCAGTTTCCTCTTGTTTTCGAGAATCGCCTGCCGGCGGTAGATTAAGAAATAGAGGAAAAGAAGGAAGAACAGCATCAGCACCACAATCGTGTTTCCCACGATAGGATAGTGCGACTTTCCAGTCGACTCGCTTTCAAGGATTTTCTCGCACGCCTCGATGGCCAGCGCGTTTTGCGGCGTCACTTTGGCACCGCGGGCAATTATCAGCTCACCCTTTTCGATAGGCGCCCGAATGCTTGCGCGGGCATATTCGCCCTGCAGGTATTCCTTGTTTCTCTGCGAGTCTTCCGCGTAATTCGGTTTGAGCATTTCAGCGAATTTAATCGTCGACATCGACAGCACACCATGCACCTGCTTGTCGATATATTCATAAGCCGCTTTTGCCGACCTCATTTTTGCGGTCGACAGGGTTTGCGCCCTGTTTTCATTGTCGACCACCTTCAGGCTTGGGAGTTTGTTGCTCTGAATAGAATCGTAGACTCTGTTGTCGACGATTCCGTCGGCATACACTTGGCGCACGGCATTGCTGATTTCGCGATGCATCAGCATAGGCGTCCGGCTGATTTTCGATTGGATCTCCGCCTCGATGTTCGTGTTGTGTTTGAAAAACGGTATGAAAGAATTGATGATGCTGTCCTTTATCGCCTTTTCCGAAGCCGCGTCGAGGCCAACGACCAGCTGGGCAGGAGCGTAGAGAGCCGGCGCCGTCCAGGGCTTTCCCACTTCGTAAACGAATTTCTTATGGGCGCGTCCGGGCACGAAATATAGGATAACCGCCACGGCAGCGACAAAGAACGCTACGTGAATCCAGAATTTTTTGGCGAAAACTTTTTTCAGTTCTTTCATAGACTCGTTTTTTTATTAACTGGTTCTTACAGCTGATTTCACACCGTTGATTTTCTTTATCTGGCGGCACATCCTCACAACAATGGCAGCGTCTGACACGCGCACCACAAGGTTGCACGTGAACACGCCCTGGTTTGCCTCGATGTTGAGGTTGCGGATGTTGATAGACATATTTATTGAAATCTCATGTATCAGCTCCTGCAGGATGCCCATCCTGTCGATTCCCTCGATGTGGATGGTCGCCATGAATGATGTGACTTGCGGCGACTCCTCCCATTGGGTAGCCACCAGACGGTTTCCGAAACTGCTCTTTAGTCTTGTCGCCGTCTCGCAGTCCATTTTGTGAACCACCACGTTGTTGTCGTCGTCGATGTATCCCACCACGTCGTCGCCCGGAATCGGGTTGCAGCATTGAGCAATCTTGTAGTTATGCACACCGTTCACAGATCGCAGCACATATACCTTTTTCGTGTCGATTTCTTTCTGATGGGAATGGTCGGCAGCGTGTTGGGCAGAGTCGTCGGCAGGCTTTTTGCCGAAAGGCCACAGGCGGTTCAGCAACTTCAGATTCTGCTTTTTGCACAGCGACTTCACGATGCTCTCGTTGATTTCGATGTGTCCGCAGCCGATAGCGAGATACATACCGTCGCGTGTAGTGATGTGAAAATGCGCCATCAGTTTTGATATGAACTGCGCATAGTCTTCCGGCGACACCCCCTCGACTGCTTTTTTCGCCATTTTTTCGCCTTTCTCAATCAGCATCTTCCGTTCCTTTCTTAGCGCCGCCTCCAGTCTTGTTTTCGCTTTGGCAGTGCAAATGAACGACTGCCATTCCGGGACAGGTTTCTGAGTTTTTGACGTCAGCACCTCCACCTGGTCACCGCTTTGCAGTTTGTAAGAGATAGGCACCAGCCTGTGGTTCACCTTACCCGCAATGGCGTGCGAACCGATTTCGGAGTGCAGGTTGTATGCAAGGTCGAGCACCGTAGCGTCTTTAGGCAGCGTCACGAGGTCGCCCTTAGGCGTGAACACGATAATCTCGGTGGCAAACAGGTTCAGTTTTATAGTGTCGAGGAAGTCGACCGCGTTCGGTCCCGGCTCCTTCAGCAGGTCGGTAATCGTTTTCAGCCACGTTTCGAGTTCCGACTCCTCGTCGCTTTCACCGATTTTGTATTTCCAGTGGGCTGCAAAACCGCGTTCAGCGATGTCGTCCATCTTTTGGCTTCTGATCTGCACCTCCACCCAGTTTCCGTCGTTGCCCATCACCGTCAGGTGCAGAGCACGGTATCCGTTGGCCTTCGGCGTGCTTACCCAGTCGCGGGTTCTGGTAGGGTGCAGCTTGTAAATGTCGGTAATTGCAGAGTATATGCTCCAGCAAATCGTCTTCTCGTTGTCGGTCTCGCAGCAGTCAAACACGATTCTCACAGCGTATAGGTCGTAGACCTCCTCAAACGGCACGTGTTTGGTTTCCATTTTGTTCCAGATAGAGAAAGCCGACTTCACTCGGGTTGACAGCGAGTATTTGAGCCCCATTTCATCGAGTTCCTCGCGGATTGGAGCGGCGAAGTTTTCAAAAACCATCTGCCTGTCTTTGTCGGTTTTTTTGATTTTCGCGACGATTTCCTTGTATTGTTCAGGGTGCTGGTATTTGAAACTCAGGTCCTCAAGTTCGGTTTTTATGGCAAACAAACCGAGTCGGTGAGCGAGCGGCGCGTAGATGTAGAGCGTTTCGCCAGCAATTTTATACTGCTTGCTCGGCAGCATCGAACCGAGAGTTCGCATGTTGTGCAGACGGTCAGCCATTTTGATAAGGATCACGCGTATGTCCTCCGCCATTGTCAGCAGCAGTTTTCTGAAATTCTCCGCCTGAGCCGAAGCCCTGTCGCCGAAAATACCGCCTGAAATCTTTGTCAGCCCGTCGACAATCAGAGCAATCTTTTTGCCGAAGTTCATCTCGATATCCTCTACAGTGTATTCCGTGTCCTCCACCACGTCATGCAGCAGAGCAGCGCATATCGACGTAGATCCGAGACCGATTTCCTGGCTCACGATTTTCGCCACGGCGATAGGGTGTAGGATGTAAGGCTCGCCCGACCGCCGGCGTATGCCCTTGTGCGCCTCCTTGGCGAATGAATATGCGCGCTTTATTATTTCCACCTTTTTGCGGTGGTTGCTGTGCAGGTATCCGTTGAGCACGTCCTGAAAGGCGGCTTCAATGTTCTGGTCCTCCTGTTCCGGAGTCAGATGTAAGGATTTATAGTCAATATTTTCCACGAGCAGTTTTTCAGTTTAGTTTGCCATGTAATACAAAGATATGTAAAATTTCTGATTTTTTCAAATCACCCCTTTTTGCCAGTAATTATTGCCTTTATGTCGTTCAGTTTGTTGAGCGCCGCCATTGGCGTAAGGTTGTTTATGTCGGTGTTCAGGATTTCGTCGCGCACCTGGCTCAGAACAGGGTCGTCGAGTTGGAAGAACGACAGCTGTACACCCTTTCCACCGCCCTCGTCCATTTCCGAGAGGCATTGCGCCGCGGCATCCTTCGAGTTTGCCGATTCAAGATGGTGAAGCACCTCGTTTGCGCGGGTGACGATTGCAGGCGGCAGTCCGGCGAGTTTTGCCACGTGTATACCGAAGCTGTGCTCGCTGCCCCCTTCCACGAGTTTTCGCAGAAACACCACCTTGCCGTCGATTTCGCGCACCGACACGTTGAAGTTAGCGATGCGTTTGAACGTTTTTGCCATCTCGTTGAGTTCGTGATAGTGGGTGGCGAAGAGCGTTTTTGCGTGAAACCGCGGGTTCTCGTGGATATACTCCACAATCGACCACGCTATAGATATTCCGTCGTATGTGCTCGTGCCCCGTCCCAGCTCGTCGAACAGCACAAGACTTCGTTCGCTCAGATTGTTGAGGATTGAAGCCGCCTCGTTCATTTCCACCATAAACGTCGACTCCCCGAGCGAAATGTTGTCGGAAGCGCCGACGCGGGTGAATATTTTGTCGACGATGCCGATTTTCGCGGCGTCGGCAGGCACGAAGCATCCAATCTGTGCCATCAGCACGATGAGAGCCGTTTGTCGCAGCAGTGCCGACTTACCCGCCATGTTGGGACCGGTGATCATCATAATCTGCTGCGACTCGTTTCCGAGAGTCACGTTGTTGGCGATGTATGACTCGCCCGGCGGCAGTTGCTTTTCGATAACAGGGTGTCGTCCCTCGACGATGTCGATGTCGAGCGACTCGTTGACATCCGGTCGGTTGTATCGGTTTTCTATAGAAACCCTTGTAAACGACATCAGGCAGTCGAGCCTGGCAACGAGCGACGCATTCAATTGGATTGCAGGGATGTATGTCGCCACGGCAGCCACCAGGTCGTTGAACAGTCGAGTCTCCAGCGAAAGGATTTTCTCCTCAGCGCCGAGGATTTTCTCCTCATATTCCTTCAGCTCCTGAGTGACATAGCGTTCGGCGTTGACAAGAGTCTGCTTCCGGATCCATTCCGGCGGCACCTTGTCCTTGTGCGTGTTGCGCACCTCGATGTAGTATCCGAACACGTTGTTGTAAGCCACCTTCAGGCTTGGTATGCCTGTCAGTTCGCTCTCACGTTGTTGTATTTTCAGTAGATAGTCCTTTCCGGAATAAGAAATCTCGCGCAGCGAGTCGAGTTCGTCGTTGACGCCGGTTCTGATCACGTTGCCCCTGTTGGTTGCGTTTGGCGCGTCGGGGTTCAGTTCCCGTTCAATGCGGTCGCGTATGGAGGCGCATGCATTCAGTTGCTCGCCGAACGACCGCAGCACGGCATTGTCGGCATCTTCGCAATAAGCCTTTATCGGCGCCACCGCGTTGAGCGCATTTTTCATCTGCACCATCTCCCGTGGCGAGATTCTTCCCACCGCCACTTTCGACACCAGCCTCTCCATGTCGCCGACCAGTTCCAGTTGGCGTTGAATCAGTTCTCGTCCCTCGCGGTCTTTGAAGAAATGCTCCACCACGTCGAGCCGGTCGTTGATTTGCTTCACCGACTTCAGCGGGAACAAAGTCCATCGTCGCAGCAGGCGCGCGCCCATAGGGCATACGGTGCGGTCAATCACGTTGAGCAGGCTTTTGCCGTCCTCGCACATTGGTTCCACCAGCTCGAGGTTGCGCACCGTAAAGCGGTCGAGACGCACGAATTTCTCCTCCTCGATGCGAGCGAGCGACGTGATGTGTGAAATCTGAGTGTGCTGAGTCAGGTCGAGGTAGAACAGAATTGCTCCCGAAGCAACAATTGCATTATGCATCTTGTCGACCCCGAAACCTTTCAGATTTTTTGTCTCAAACTGCTTCAGCAGCCTGTCGTGAGCAGCCTCGCCGGTCATCATCCAGTCGTCGAGTTCAAACGTCAGATATTTAGCCGTAAACGACTGGTCGAAGCGTTTTTTGCACGACCGCTCCACCAGCACCTCCTTCGGAGAGAAGTTGGCGAGCAGTTTGTCAATATAGTCGATTGTGCCCTCGGCGGTAAGAAACTCACCTGTGCTGATGTCGAGAAACGCCACTCCGCAGGCGTTTTTTCCGAAATGCACCGCACCGAGGAAGTTGTTCTCGCGGTAGTCGAGCATATTTCCGTTGATGGCTACTCCCGGAGTCACCAGTTCGGTGATGCCGCGCTTCACGAGTTTTTTTGTCAGTTTAGGGTCTTCAAGTTGCTCGCAGATTGCAACGCGCTTTCCCGCGCGCACCAGTTTTGGCAGATATGTGTCGAGCGCATGGTGGGGAAACCCGGCAAGTTCGATGTGCTGTCCCGGGCCGTTGGCACGTTTTGTGAGCGTTATGCCCAATATTTCCGAAGCCGTGACGGCATCGGTTGAAAATGTTTCGTAAAAGTCGCCCACACGATACAGCATGATTGCATCGGGATGTTTTTTCTTCATCTCGAAAAACTGCTTCATCAGCGGAGTCTCAACAATTTTTTTTTCTGCCACAACAATAAATTTTAATAACACAAAGTTAATATATTTCTTTTTATCGGCGAAATCACTAACTTTGTATGTATCTATGGACATTGCGAAAACAGACATACGGCTCTCGGTTGTCGTTCCATTCTACAATGCGGAGCGGCATATCGGAGATTGTGTGCATTCGCTGATGCGTCAGTCGCTGTCGGGCGGCATAGAGTTTATTTTTGTCAACGACCGCAGCACCGATGCTTCCGAGGCGGTGCTGCAGGCGGTGGTTTCGAGCTATCCGCAGCGGCGCGACCAGGTGACGGTGCTTCGCAACGACATCAACCGAGGCAGCGCATATTCACGGCAGCGCGGTGTTGACGCGGCGAGCGGAGAATTCGTAATCCATTGCGACGCAGACGACTGGGTTGATGCCGAGATGTATGGCACGATGCTGCGCGTGGCTGATTCCACAGGCGCCGACGTGGTGTGCACCCCGTATTATTTGGAGAAGGGCAAGGGGCGTTGTGACACGGTGGGTTTCCCTTCGCTCGACTATCCGCAGCTCAACGATATGCCTCTCGACACGCTTCATTGCTCATTGTGCAACAAGATTATACGCCGCAGCGTGATTGTCGACAACGGCATCCGCTTTTTTGAGGGGGTCAACTGTTGGGAAGATTTGGGGCTGTGGTTCAGGGTGGCTGTTGCAACGCGCCGCATAGTGATTTACAACCGTCCGTTTTATCATTATCGTAAAGAAACGACAGACTCGTTGTCGACCGAGCGAATGGACCGTGTGCTTGCCGACCATCTTGCGTTTGTCGACGGGATGGACCGTTGGTTTGCCTCGATGCCGCCGGCATACGCCGAACGCTATTCGCAATTCATTCTGTTTGCACGGTTTACGGCAAAGATAAAGATGCTCCGAGGCAGCCACCGCGACATTGTGCGTTGGCGGTCGACCTATCCCGAAACCAATGCGCATATCTGGAGTTTCAGCAACATTCCGTATGTCTATCGGCTGTGTTTTCTGCTCGCCGACCGTCTGCCTTTATGGATGGTGAAGGCAGCAATCGCCGTGGCGAGGATTTTCCGCATCTAAAAAATAGCAGTATTGCTTGTTTCTGGCTGATAAAACAAAAATAGCCGACAATCAAAAGATTATCAGCTATTCTGTGTACCCGAGATCGGACTCGAACCGACAAGGTTGTTACACCACTAGAACCTGAAACTAGCGCGTCTACCAATTTCGCCACCCGGGTATCGAGGTTTTAGTGGCGCAAAGTTACGGCAAATTTTCTGAAACGCCAAAACTTTTTTTTGAAAATTCCTCAATGGTCCACGTCGACAAGATTGAAGCGGTTGTCGAATTCCAGCTCCGTTCCGTTGCTCAGTTTCACCTCATAACCCTTTCGGCTGTATTCAATCTTCACAGGCTTCACGCCATGCTTCAGATAGCCGCGGTGTTTCATAAAGTTCATTATCTGCACTGGTATGATGCCGTTTTTCAAACCTTTAGGGCATTTCACCTCGGTCCATTCGCCTCTGCCGTTGAACTCAATCTCGCTTCCGTCGGTAAACTTCACATCGTAGTCGGTGTCGCGGAAACCGCGGTCTTCCTTCACGAGCACCACCTTGTGCGGATTGAAATATTTTTTGACAAACGACTGTGCGCGTAGAGGCAGGTCGTGATAGGCAATGGCTCTGTCTGACGCTGCCGCACCTGGGGCGCAGATAAGCAGCATCACGATGCTGAGCAGGGTTGTTGTAAAAAGTCTTTTCATCATTCTTCGTTTTTGTTTGTTGGTATCTTTTAGAACGAAGATGGGCGGAAAAGGTTTAATCCGTTAACCTTCTTTTTCACCGAACGCGAGGTCGCCGGCATCTCCGAGTCCAGGCACGATGTATTTGTGCTCGTTGACTTCGTCGTCGATGGCAGCCACCCACAGAGTGGTGTCGGCGGGAAATTTGTCGCGGATAAAGTCGATAGCCTGTTGCGAGGCGATTACCGACACGATATGCACCTTCGAAGGTTTGCCTTTTGTCAGCAGCGCCTCGTAGGCAAGCTCCATCGACGATCCTGTTGCGAGCATAGGGTCGGTGATTATCAGCACCTTGTCGTCGATGCGTGGAGCGGCGATATACTCGATGTGGATGCGGAAATCGTCTTTGCTCACATATTTGCGGTAGGCAGACACGAAAGCGTTCTCAGCGCCGTCGAAATAGTTGTGCACGCCCTGATGCAACGGCAGTCCGGCGCGCAGGATGGTGGCGATAACCACAGTTTCGTCCACCACATGGCTTTTTGCCGTTCCGAGGCAAGTTTTGGTGTCGATGGTCTTGAATTCGAGTGTCTTTGAAATCTCATAGGCTGCAATTTCCCCAATACGCTCAATGTTGCGGCGGAAACGCAACATGTCTTTCTGGATTTTCTCGTCGCGCAGTTCGCGCATGAAAACGTTGACAAGCGAACGCTCGTCGGCAAAATTAATGATTTTCATATTCTGAAGATTGTGTTAATATATTTTCAATTGTTTTTCGGTCGAGTTGTAGTTGCCGGCGCAGGTCGTCGAGTCCGTTCATGCGACGCTCGTCGCGCACACGGTCAACAAATTCAAGATTCACCGTCTTGCCGTATATCTCGTTGTCGAAGTTGAAGATGTTCACCTCGATGGTGCGTTGCGTTGCATGGTCGACTGTCGGAGTGCCGATGTTGAGCATGCCGCCATAGGTCGCTCCGTCGACAGAGGCTCTTACGGCATAGACGCCGTCGGGCGGCACGAGCAGAGGCATGCCGTCAAGGTCGATGTTGGCTGTAGGGAAGCCGATAAGGCGGCCGTTGCGCTTGCCGTCAACCACTCTGCCGGCAATGCTGTAGCGGCGTCCGAGCATCGAGGCGGCGCCCTTCACGTCGCCCTCAGCCAGCCGTCGGCGTATGGCAGACGAGCTGATATGGCCGTCGCCGCTGAGTTCGGGAGTGGTTATCACGTCGATGCCAATCGCCTCGCCGTAGCGTTGATAGTCGGCAAAAGTCTCGTCCGACCGCCGTCCGAAGCGGTGGTCGTAGCCCACGGCGAGCAGCCTCACGTTGTAGCGGGAGTGCAGCAATGTCATAAACTCGCGTGCCGTCATCGCCGCCAATTCATGAGTGAATGAGAGGAAGAAAGTGTAGTCAACGCCCGTCTGCGCCAGCAGCGAAGCCTTCTTTTCCGGGCTTGTGAGCAGCCGCAGGCCGCAGTCGGGGTGAAACAGCAGCTGTGGATGGTTGGGGAAGGTAAACACGGCGGTTTTCAATCCTCGTGCCGACGCAGCTTGGCGCAGATTGTCGACAACAAGGCGGTGGCCGCGGTGCACGCCGTCAAACATCCCTATCGTTGCCGCTAACGGCGGCATGTTGTCGGGGACTTGCTTGTTGAAAAAAGTATCCATTACTCCCCGAACGCTTCCATGAATTCCGTACCTTCAGCCACAAGCCACGTCTTGAATCCCAGTTGCGACGCCGCGTCGAGATTGGTCTGCGAATCGTCGAAGAACAGTGTTTCTTCCGGGCGGATGCCGAATTTGCGCACCACGGCTTCGAAGATGCGGCGGTCGGGCTTTGCCACGCCCTCCTCAAAACTTGTGCAGATGCCGTCGAAATAGTCTTCGCGGTGTTTGCCGTCTTTCTCAAACTCGCGGCGGATGCCCTGGTTGTACATTATGGCGTTGGTGTTTGACAGCACATATATCTTATAATGGCAGCGCAGCGACTCGAGCGCATGGAGACGCGCCACAGGGATGCCCACAAGAAAGGCGTCAAACGCCGTGTCGATTTCCTCGTCGGAGAGTGTGCGGGCAGACTTGCTGCGCACATAGTCGCGAAACTCAGCCGGTGTGATTTTCCCCTCTTCAAGTTGAAGAAATGCGCCCTGCTGGCAGTAGACGCCCAGCATCTCGCCGATGCCGCTCACTTCCAGTTGCTCCAAGGCTTTAACACAATTTTCGCGGCGGATGTCCATAATGACGCCGCCCAAGTCAAACAAGAGATTTTTCACCCCTTCCAATTTCGGCTTCTTCATAGAAATTTTTTGCAAAGTTAGTGCAAGCCGAGAGAAAAACCGCGCAAGCCGAGAGAAAAATGAAGCTTGCTTCGATTTTTCCGAGGCGCAGCCGGTTTTATCCAAAAAGCAAAATCGAGCTTGCTTGAAATTTTGATTTTTCCGAGGCACAGCCGGTTTTATCCAAAAACAAGATTGTGTCTCAGCGGCACCGCGTTGCGGTGCATGCTGCGTTGGTTGCTCTGCCCCGGACGCAGTCCGGGGTTAACTGAAAGCGTGTCCGCGCTGCGGACATCCCCTCGCTCTCCGGGTGCAGAGAGTGACTCCTTTGGCGTAGTAGCGCATCTTCGAAGCGCATGAGCAGGGTGGCGGTCAGTGACCCCATGCGTCATCGCTGCGCTCCTACGAATGGGGTTGCTATGAAGTATCGTGTCCGCGCTGCGGACATCCCCTCGTTCTCCGGGTGCAGAGAGTGACTCCTTTGGCATAGTAGCGCATCTTCGAAGCGCATGAGCAGGGTGGCGGTCAGTGACCCCATGCGTCATCGCTGCGCTCCTACGAATGGAGGTTACTATGGAGTATCGCGTCTGCGCTGCGACGCGGTGTCAATAGAGCGGCAGAAGGTATTAGCCTGTCTCTTGGTGTCAGCGCGACACAGGATGTTGAAAATAGATAATTGTGAGTTAAAAAGATATAAAAATGTTGATGTATTGATTTTAATGTGTACTTTTACAAAAAATAAGAGAAAAAAGACTACGGCCTAACTTTTTTATAATAGAAGAACTTAACTAAAACTTATAAATCAAACTAAAACCTAACTTTATGAAAAAAATTAAACACATTCTTGTGTGCGGACTCGCTGTTGTTGCGTCTGCCGTAGCCGTTCAGGCACAAACTCTTACGCAGGACTGGAAAATGACGACGGGTCTGCCTTCAGCCACCGAAGCTAGAGATGGTATTGGAGGAAAAGGAAAAATCTGGACTAATGACAAGAGTTCTGCAAAATTGACCTATTGGGATGAGGCTGGAGAACATTCGCTTTCAGTTGGAGCGGGAGGGACGGCCATAACAATGGATGATGCTGGGAATATAATAATTAGCACGAGCATGTATGGCGGAGGATGTACGGCATATAAGATTCTGCCGTATGGAGAGACCTCTGTTAAGGATTTGTCAGTTAAACTTCCGGATGGAGTTACTCCCGTGGGTATGCAATATATGGGACGCGCAAAAGGTGATGTTATGAGCGCTGAAGGTGGTGTGTTCTACATTGGTTCGACAGCAAATGCGGTTAAAGTCTTTGTTGCAGGAGGAGTGCAAGACGTTGCTAAATCAAAAGCGATTACAACAGGAATGCCAGCTGGAGCGGAAACTATTGTTCAGCCAGTTTCATCATCTCTTGATGATGATGAAATATTGTTGAGAAATAGGAGCCAAAAGAATTTCTATTATTGGAATGGTGAGAAATATGTTGCTTATTCAGCTCCGTGGAAGGCGAATTCAACATGCGGTGGAGACGCTTTTAAGTTGAATGGAACGCTTTATACAATTGAGCCAAGTGGAACTAATTATGTTGATGGCTTTGTTATTGTGGATCGTAGCACAAACAAGGTTGTTGCTACGCATGAAGCAGAATTTGCAACTGCGGCAAGAACGCCTAACGGAAATTCATTGACAGCGGAGAAAGTAGATGAGTATACAATTAATATCTACCAATACGTTCCTGGGTAGATGGCTGCAAAGTACACATTCTCGTTGCCAAAGCCAAAGATGTATATCCTTGGACAAAATGAAGTAGGAGAAGCATGGAATCCAACCAGTGGCATTGCGATGACTTGGGAAAGTGGAAATGTTTGGTCTGCAACCGTGACAACAGCTCCTGGACGTGAAAATCTGGGTTTCGTGTCAGTTCTTGCTGAAAACAATGATGAAGGAGGTTGGACGTATGTCAACGGAAACCGTTGGGGCTTGGAAAATGATAAACAAGAAGGCGCTTTGGCAGAGAAACTTACAGTAAGCAAAAACAGCAACTCTATAAATGTGGGTGTCGGAACGTTCTTTATCCGTATGAATTTGGATGACAATACTCTTTACATTGCTCCTACAAAGCTTTATGTGATTGGAACATCCAACAAGGCAGAAGGCCACCACTGGGCATCAGACGACGACAGCTATATGGCGGAGAGCAATCCGGAAACTCCGGGCGTGTTCACGTTCGATCCTATCGACTTGAAGGTGGAAGGCAAGGCTGTAGGCGAAGAAGCTGAGGAAGATTTGGCATATTTCGCTTTTGTTACGGGTATTGACGCAGAATGGGGCCCAGTAAACAACAGCCGTTGGTGTCCGGACAACAAAGATGGTGAATTGACAGACAACACTGATTTTACCGACTTCGGCAAGCATTATAATGGCGCATTCTGCATAAAAAATGGCGCTTACAAATTGACAGTCGACCTCAACACCAAGACCGTCAAGGCAGTCTATCTCACATCGTCGGGCGTTGAGCAGGTAGGTGCAGAGGCAGCAGGCGTAATTGCAGCCGACGGACAAATCCGCATTGTCGGCGACGCAGCGACAGTATCGGTCTACAACGCAGCCGGTCAGGCAGTGGCAATCAACTCGGCAGAGCGCACGTTTGCAGTGGCACGTGGCATGTATGTAGTGGTTGTCGATGGCAAAGCAACAAAAGTTGTCGTTAGATAGTTAAAACAACCTGACTATAGGATTTCGGCGCCGTGGGTAAGTTTATCCACGGCGCCGATTCGTGCTATAAAACGTTAAAAGGGGCACGGCATTGGGGGAAAATTGCTAACTTCGCAAAAATTAGCAAGATTGTGGACGTATTGTTGACTATACTCGGCGTGATGCTGCTTGGCTTGGGGCTTTACCTATGTGTCAGGCCTTATGTGCCGTCGGTGCTTGCCTCCTATGGCGGACTGTGGTTGCTGCAGTGGGGCGGACTGATGGAGGTGCCCACCGTCACGCTTTCTTATTGGGGCGTGATGGTTGTGATTGTGGTTACCATCAACTCCATGCAGCAGCCGGCGCTCACCAAAGCCACGCAGGGACTGCCGCAGATGCTGATAACGTCGGTTGCCGGCATGCTTCTCGGGCTGATGATGGGCTACTATGCCTCGATGGTGATAGGTGCGGCTGTAGGCGCGGTTGCCGGCGGAGTGTTTTTCGCCCGTACACCCAAAGGCGCGGCACTGCGTTTCCCGTCGAAGCGTTTTTTGCAGTATGTCTGTGCCAAGGGCTTCCCCACGGTGATAAGCGTGTCGCTTACGGGCATCGCCATAATGGTTGCTGTGGCAGCCTACAATATGTCGCATTAAAGAAATATTTTTAACGAAGATGAGAAAGTTATTAGCGGTTATAATGCTGTTTGCCGGGCTGTGGGTTTGGGCAGGCGCAGTGCCCGAAAAGGGCAGGAAAGACACCAAGTTCCGTCCAATCGACGTGAATATGGACTCGATACGCGTCAATATCCAGAATCCGCGCTCAAACTACTACTACAAGCGGTTGTGGCGCAAGTATCAGAGCAACGACACCAACATGTCGCTCAAGGAATATCGCCATCTGTATCTCGGATATGTGTTTTCGGAGGACTATGATCCCTACCGCCAGTCGGAATTTTCAAAAAAGATACAGCCTCTCTACTATAAGAAGCACCACACTCCGGCGGAGTGCGACACGATAATCAAATATGCGGAGCTCTCGCTCGCCGACGATCCGTTTGACTTGAAGCAGATGGAGTATTACATCTATGTGCTCAAGGAGCGTCAGAAATACACCCGTGCGGCAATCATGCAGTCGCGTCTCAACAATCTTATCAAGGCAATCATGTCGACCGGCACAGGCACTAAGGAGAAGCCGTGGGTGGTGATCAGCCCGGTGCATGAGTATGTGATTACCAACGGCTTGAACTTCAAGGCGGCGGAACATCTGGAGTATGAGGGCGACATTGACTATATCAAGTTTGAGAATCCTAAAAGCGGCGGACCCGAGGGCTTTTGGTTTGATGTGTCAAACATCCTGAGGGTGCGTCAGCAGAAATTCGGCGACGAGTGATGGGCGAGGCGGCAATCAACAGATTCATCAACAGCCGTGTGCTCACGTGGCTCACAGCCGTTGTGGGCATCGTAGCGGCATACGCCATGCTGCTTTTCTTCGGCACGCCCTCCGTGCCGCCGGTCGAAGGCTTGTTTGGCGGCGGACTCGACCACCTGCTGCCGTCGGGCATATTGTCGTGGGCGGTGAATATGGTGGTGGTGTTTGTGGCGGCCGTGATGCTCAACTGGCTCAACAAGACCTACGTGTTTATCCGCGAGCACACGATGATGTTTGTCACCGTGTTTCTCTGCGCCACGCTGTCAAACCCAGTGGTGTCTACGTCGCTCGGCACGCCCACGCTGCTCGCGCTCGCGCTTGTGGTGTGCACATACGTGATGTTTGGCACGTTTCAGCAGCGCGACAGCCAGAGCGTGGCGTTTCTCATCACGATGATTCTTACGGTCTGCGCCATGCAGAGTTTTGTGTTCGCGCTTTATATACCAGTGTTTATCGTGGGATTTTTCCAGATGCGCATCTTCACGCTGCGCACGCTGCTCGCCGTGCTTGTGGGCATCGTGGTGCCCGTGTGGACGGCCACGGCGTTTGGATGGATCGACCCGGCGCAGGTGCGCCTGCCCGACCTGCTTGGCGGCATAGCCACGCTCCGCGGCGGAGTGGACGCGGGATTGCTGCTCCAGCCGATGTTTATGGTGGCTATGGGCACGATATTCGGACTCTCCAACGCGTTGACGCTGATATCCTACCGCCAGCAACTGCGTGCCTATAACGGGTTTATCAACGTGATGGCTGTAGCCACGGTGCTGTTTATGGTGGCAGACGTGAGCCATGCTGAAGCGTATGCGGTGGTGGCAAACATGCTTGCGGCGGTGCAGGTGGCGCATTTCTTCACCATCCGCAAGATGCCGAAGCTCTACATCGTGTTTTTCGCACTTATGGCTGTCTGCGTCGCCCTGTCGCCGGCGGTCATCTACAACCTGTTGAACTTATTGCAACTGATATGAGAATAATCGTTGAGGCAAACATCCCGTATATCAAGGGTTTGCTTGAAAAATTCGGTGATGTGGCATATTTGCCGGCGTCTGGAATCACAGCCGATGCCGTGCGGCGTGCCGACGCACTTTTTGTGCGCACACGCACCCGCTGCGATGCGTCGCTGCTCGACGGCAGCAGCGTGAAGTTTGTAGCCACAGCCACCATCGGCACCGACCATATCGACCTTCAGTGGTGTCGCGGCGCGGGCATCGACGTGGCCAACGCCCCGGGATGCAACGCCCCAGCCGTGGCGCAGTATGTGCATGCCGTCATAGGCAGCCGCTTCGGAGGCGACGTGCGTGGCTTAACGCTCGGCGTGGTCGGTGTGGGACACGTGGGCGGCATCGTGGCGCGCTGGGGCGAGCGCCTCGGCATGCGCGTGCTGCGGTGCGATCCGCCGCGTCAGCGCCGTGAGGGAGGCGATTTTGTCGACCTCGCCACCGTGGCGCGCGAGGCAGACGTGATAACGTTCCACACACCGCTCACCCGCAGTGGCACCGACGCCACATGGCACATCGCCGACAGCCGTTTCCTTGAAAGTCTCAGTCGCTGCCGTCTGCTCGTCAACAGCGCGCGCGGAGGCATCGTCGACGAGCAGGCGCTGCTCAAAGCCATCGACGGCGGAGAGATGGCGGTGGCAATCGACTGCTGGGAGAACGAGCCGCGCATAAACCCCGTGCTGCTCGAGAGCGCCTTCGTGGCGACGCCCCACATCGCAGGATATTCGGCAGAAGGCAAGCAGCGCGCCACGGCGATGGCTCTCGAGGCTTTTGAACGCCACTATGGTGTGGCGGTCGACG
>UMFK01011943.1_pt1 | contig 40293 bp, 34 predicted proteins | sample 1964981 | NCBI WGS metagenome assembly UMFK01 (sample SAMEA4836043, study PRJEB28245) | human gut metagenome | biome: gut microbiome; material: fecal sample | place: Denmark | collected 2008
TATCGATAACTGGAATCTCTGGCATGGTGTAGCAACCTGGCTGGAGACGGAAGGAAGCACGAGCCACATTCACCAAAACCTGAGCGGTGAGGGCAGGGTTGTTGATGCTCATGTTGAACTCGAAACGCTGGTTCTGAGTCTTGCCAGATACACCCTTGCGAACGAGGTTCACACCATGACCCATATCCTTTACATCATCTACTGATGCTACAGCGAATACGTGAGTCTCATCATGAGCAAAGTATGGATCTGCCTTGATCTCTGCAGTAACATCCTCAAGCTTAGCACCTTCCTCCAACTCTACATAAACCATACGGCGGTGGATACCCTCGCCCAATGGGATAGTAACAGAAAGTGCTTCCTTCACACCCTGCTTGCTACGAACGCAAACTGAGTGACCCATGCTCATACCAGGACCAAAGTTGGTGTATGTCAAGCCCTTTGGAGCCAAGCTTTCCATCAATACACGTACAATAGAATCAGAACCTGGATCCCAACCGGCAGAGATTACACTCACCTTGCCAGCCTTCTTGCAGTTCTCCATCTGCTTAGTACGATAGTCGAGGATACCTGTATGAATATCGTAGCTATCTACGGTGTTGATGCCGAGGGCAACAATCTTTTCTGCATATTCAGGGCAAGAACGGGTAGGAGTTGCAAGGATGGCAACATCAACGTCTTTCAACTTTGTGATGTCATCTACCACCTCATAATCTGCCAATTCTGCTGGTTTATCCTTAGCACCCTGGCGACGTACGATACCTGCAATCTCGAAATCTGGAGCTGCTTCGAGAGCCTCTACTGTAAACTTACCAATGTTGCCGTAACCTACTACGGCTGCTCTAAACTTTTTCATCTGTTATTCTTTTATTTCTTTTATTTTTATTGTTGTTTCCGTTTTCGTGTGCAAAAGTATAGCTTTTTCTTGAAATACGTGACGTTTTAATAGATTTTTAACTCATAAAAGTTGCAAAAGGTAATAAAATCATGATTTTTAGGTAGGATGGAGGGGAATTTATAAGGCTTATGGAACAGATTCCTTATAATTTCGTGATTTCATCGTGAAATGAGATTTCTTTATTTAAGCCACCCGATATGTTAATTTAAAACGCCCGATAATATATCCTGGCTTTCGTACAATATTTCCCACCACCCCTCGTTTATAATTTATAATTTATTTATTAAAGAGGTGGTGCTTAGCGTCACTTAGCATCACTTTGCATTATAACATATAGGAGAAATCAAGATATGATAGAATATATTCATGGCGATTTAACCGAGCTGACCCCAGCCATGGCCGTGGTAGAAACGGCTGGAGTGGGATATGGACTCAACATTTCGCTCAATACCTATATCGCCATTCAGGGCAAGCAGGAAGTAAAACTCTATGTTCACGAGGTACTCGTGGCTGGTGGCAGAGACGACTCTTTCACCCTTTTCGGTTTTGCCACCAAGCAGGAACGTGAACTCTACCGGCTGCTCATCACCGTATCGGGTGTAGGTGGCAACACGGCGAGAATGATTCTCTCATCCATGTCGCCTGCCGAACTCTGCACCGTGATTTCCACAGGCAACGACAAGATGCTGAAAACCGTGAAGGGTATCGGACTCAAGACGGCACAGCGCATCATCCTCGACCTGAAGGATAAAATCGTGAGCCTCGGCATCGCCGATGAGTTGCCAGCCAACGGCGGCAATGTGGCGATGGTGAACAGCGACATCAAGGATGAGGCTGTCAGTGCCCTTACCATGCTCGGCTTCTCGCCGGCACCTTCGGCAAAGGTAGTGGTGGATATCCTGAAGGCTCAACCCGACCTGCCTGTGGAGCAAGTGGTGAAACTCGCATTGAAACAAATTAAGTAAATGAAGATAAGACAACGAATCATATATCTGGCGATGGCGTGGCTGATGGTTTCTACCTTCGGCTACGCCCTCGCTTTGCCTTTTCTGCAGGATGATAGAACCAGGCAAAGAAACCAGAGGGCACAAAACAGACAGGCTGCTCCGGCTTCGAGACCATCGGCAAAGAATGGGAATCAGAACAGAAACCAGGGCCGCAACGGTAACAATGCCGCCAAGGATGGGGATGAGAAGTCGGGCATCAATGCCCAGCCGCTTCAGATAGCTGAAGATTCTATCCCAGATTCCCTGCTGCATACCCGCTGGCAGATTCAGCGTACCCAGCCGTTCTCGCTGAGCGACCTCTACCAGAGTCCGCTCGACCTGAAGCGACCGGATGCCCTGAAGTATGATGTTATCTACAACGATACCATCAACCGATACATCATCGGCAACAAGATGGGCAACACCTGGCTATCGGCTCCTATCATGCTCACTCCGGCGGAATATCTCGCATGGACTGAACTGAACGAGCGAAACGCTTTTTACCGAAAGAAGAACGACGAGATATACCAGGCTAAGGGCAAGGAGAAATTCGATTTCACCGATATGCACTTCGACCTGGGACCGGCTGAGAAAATCTTCGGTCCTGGCGGCATCCGGGTGAAGACGCAGGGTTCTGCCGAACTGAAGTTTGGTATCAACAAGAAGAATATCGACAACCCTTCGCTGCCTATTCGCAACCGAAAGACCACGATGATGAACTTCGATGAGAAAATTAATCTGAATCTGAACGGTAAGATTGGCGACAAGATGAACCTCAACCTGAATTACAACACCGATGCTACCTTCGATTATGATGCGCAGAACATGAAGTTGAAGTATGACGGCAAGGAGGATGAAATCATCAAACTGGTTGAGGCGGGTAATGTTTCCTTCCCTAGCAACTCGTCGCTTATCAAGGGTGCCAGCAGCCTCTTTGGTCTGAGAACTGATATGCAGTTTGGAAAACTCAAGTTGCAGACTGTGTTCTCGCAGAAAAAGTCTGCCTCTAAGAGTGTGTCGAGCAAGGGCGGCGTGCAGCTGACACCTTTCGAGTTGAATGTAGCCGATTACGAGGAGAACCGACACTTCTTCCTCTCCCGATTCTTCAGAAACCATTACGACGACTGGATGAAGAAGTTGCCTAATCTGGTAACGGGCGTCACCATCAACCGTGTGGAAATCTGGGTAACCAACAAGACGGGAACCACCACGAATACCCGAAACATCATCGCACTGACCGACCTGGGTGAAACCGAGAAGTTGAGCAACCCGATGTGGACGGCAGGAGGTACCAAGGTGCCATCTAACCAGGCAAACACCGAGTATGCGGCGATGACGGGGCAGTTTGCGGCAGCCCGTGACAACGACCAGGCTTCTTCCGTATTGGAAGGCGGCGGACTGGTGGGCGGCAATGATTACGAAAAGCTGGAGAGTGCCCGACTGCTCTCTTCTTCAGAATACTCTGTGAATTCGGCAATGGGATACGTTTCCCTGAAAACCGGCTTGCAAACCGACCAGGTGCTTGCCGTGGCTTACGAATATACCTACGGCGGCGTAACCTATCAGGTGGGTGAGTTTGCATCGGATATCACAGATACCAAGCAGGGACTCTTCGTGAAGTCGCTGAAGAACACCAGCTGCAGTCCGCAGCAGGGTAACTGGGACCTGATGATGAAGAACGTATATTATCTCGCCTCTCAGGTGGAGAAGGAGAAGTTCCGTCTTGACATCAAGTACCAGAGCGATACCACGGGTGTCTATCTCAGTTACATTCCCGAGGCGCAGGTCAAGAGCCAGCCTATCATCCGTGTGGTAGGAGCCGACCGACTCGACAACAACAACAAGGCGCGAAGCAATGGCTACTACGACTATGTGGAGGGCTACACCGTATCCAACGGTCGTGTGTTCATCCCGAAGGTAGAGCCGTTCGGAAGCTATATGCGTGATTATCTGGTGAAGAACGGCGTTGCGAAGGAGCAGGCAGACAAGTATGCCTTTACTGAACTTTACGATAGCACGAAGACCATCGCCAAGCAGTTGGCCGAGAAGAACAAGTACCTCATCGTGGGTCAGTTCAAGGGTTCGGCTGCCAATGTCATCTCCCTGGGTGCCTACAATGTACCGCAGGGTTCGGTGGTGGTAACAGCAGGTGGCGTAACCCTTACCGAGGGTTCCGACTATTCCGTGGATTACAATGCCGGCGAGGTGACCATCCTCAACCAGAGCATCATTGATGCCGGAACAGCGGTGAACGTATCACTGGAAAGCAACACCGATTACGGACAGATGCGAAAGACCATGGTGGGCTTGAACTGGGAATATGATTTCTCCAAGAATTTCCAAATAAGCGGTACGCTGCAGCATCTTTCCGAGCAGGCGCTCACCAACAAGGTGGCGATGGGATCGGAACCATTGAAGAATACCATCTGGGGTGTGAACCTGAACTGGAAGAAGGAGAGCCAGTGGCTGACCAATGTGCTCGACAAGATTCCGTTCCTGCATCTCACCCAGCCATCCTATATCACCTTCCAGGGCGAGTTTGCCCAGCTCATTGCGGGCGAAGCAGGAGGCACACAGGACAACGCCTCTTATCTCGACGATTTCGAGGGAACCAAGGAAACCATCGACGTGATGACTCCTTCTTCATGGATTATTTCGAGTGTGCCATCCCTCAACTTCAAGGAAGATTACAACGACAAGTCGGGCTTGACCAGCGGTTTCCATCGCTCCCGCCTTGCCTGGTATTGCATTGACCCTCTCTTCACCCGCCGAGGCAGTTCGCTGACCCCTGGCCACATCAAGAGCGACCTGAAGCAGTTGAGTAATCACTATGTAAGAGAGGTGTATGTAAAGGAACTCTTCCCATTGCGCCAGCAGAGCACCTATCAGGGAGCCACCAACACTCTGAGCGTGCTCAACCTGGCTTATTATCCATCGGAGCCGGGTCCGTATAACTTCAATGTGAACGATCTGCAGCCCGACGGAAAGCTTCAGAACCCTCAGCGCAACTGGGGTGGTATGATGAGAAAGCTGGATACCAACAACTTTGAGCAGGCCAATGTGGAATACATCGAGTTCTGGATGCTCGATCCATTCATCTACTCCAAGGATCAGGCTGATGCCGCCGACTATGGTGGCGACTTCTACATCAACCTGGGAGAGGTGAGCGAGGATATTCTGCGAGATGGCAAGAAGTTTTACGAGAGTGGTATGCCGGTGGATGGCAGCGACAGCTTTACCTATACACAGTGGGGTAAGATTCCTACCCAGAGCACCGTGACCTACGCATTCGCCACCACCAGCGGCAGCCGTGCCCTGCAGGATGTGGGTTTCAACGGACTCACCGATGGCGAGGAGCAGGAATTCTACAAGAGTGCCTATCTCGACCAGATTCAGGGTAAGGTGAACCAGGCGGTGTTCGACAGCATCTTTGCCGACCCGGCACGTGACAACTACCACTACTTCCGCGGTTCCGACTGGGACCAGCAGAAGACATCCATCCTGGATAGATACAAGTATATCAACAACCCTCAGGGCAACTCGCCTGATAGCGACAGCCGTACAGAGAGTTATGATACATCTTATAAATCAACCCCTGATGTGGAAGATATCAACCAGGACTATACGCTCAACGAGTATGAGAAGTACTACCAGTATCACGTGAGCATCCGTCCGGAGGATCTCGTGGTGGGCAGCAACTTCATCGTGGATAAACGAGAGTACAGCCAGACCTGGCGCGACAATACGAAGTCGGCAGTAACCTGGTATCAGTTCCGCATCCCGGTGGATGAGTTTGAGAAGCGTCAGGGCAACATCAACGATTTCTCCAGCATCCGCTTCATGCGTATGTTCCTCACCAACTTCAAGAAGCCGGTGGTGCTCCGATTCGGAACCCTCGACCTGGTGATGAGCAAATGGCGCACCTACGACCAGCCATTGGGGGCTGCCAGCGGCGGAACCCTGGAGGCGAGCACCGTGAGCCTGGAGGAGAATGCCGAGAAGACACCGGTGAACTACGTGTTGCCTCCTGGCATTGAGCGAGAGAAAGACCCTAGTCAGCCACAGCTGGTTGAGGCCAACGAGCAGGCGCTGAGCATGGTGGTCAAGAACCTGAGCAATGGCGAGGCAAAGGCGGTATATAAGAACTCTACCGTGGATTTGCGCCAGTACAAGCGAATCCAGATGTTCACCCATGCCAATGCCCTGGAGCAGAATACAACCAACCTGAAGGATAATCAGCTGTCTGTGTTCCTGCGCTTGGGTAGCGACTACAAGAACAACTATTATGAGTATGAGATTCCGCTGAAGGTGACCGAACCTGGCAAATACGTAAGAAACAGCACTGCTGACAAGAAGAAGGTATGGCCAGAGGAGAACATGCTGAATGTGGCTCTCAACATCTTCACCAGACTGAAGAAGGAGCGCAACAAGGCGAAGGCACAGGGCCTGGCTTCCTATATGGCGCCATATTCCGTGTATGATGCCGAGCATCCGAACAACAAGCTCACCATTGTGGGAAATCCTACCCTGGGCGAGGTGAAGACCATGATGATTGGTGTGCGCAACAACTCGGGCGAGGAGAAGAGCGGAGAAGTTTGGATCAATGAGCTCCGACTGCTGGAGCACAACAACAAGGGTGGTTGGGCAGCCAATGCCAATCTCAACGTGCAGCTCTCCGACTTCGGTAGTGTGAATGCCACTGGAAGATATATGAGCGAGGGCTTTGGCGGACTGGAAGACGGCGTGGCAAGCCGAAGTACCGACAACTACGGCACCTATAGTGTAACCACATCGCTGGAGATGGGTAAGTTCTTCCCAGACAAGGCGAAGGTGAGCATACCTTTATATTATAGTGTGACTAAGGAGAAAACTTCGCCGAAGTACAATCCGCTGGATACCGATATGGAACTGAAGGATGCCCTGGATGCCACCGGCTCGAAGGTGGAGCGCGATTCCATAGAGAACATCACCGTGACCAAGGTGACGCAGACCAATTTTTCAGTTTCCAACGCCCGTGTGGGTATCGCTACCAAGCGTCATCCGATGCCGTATGACCCGGCCAACTTCTCGCTGACCTACAGTCATGCGCATCAGCGTACCACCGGCGAGACCACGGTTTATGAGAACCGTGACAACTGGCGAGGCGCCCTGGATTATTCCTGGACTCCTGTGTATAAATCGTGGGAGCCGTTCAAGAAGATCAAGAACAAGAGCAAGTGGCTCGATATTCTGAAGAAGTTCGGCCTGAACTGGCTGCCTCAGAATGTGGCATTCAATACGGAGATGACACACGAGACCTACGAACTGGAGGAGCGCGATATGGAGAGTACACTCAATTCGCAACTGCCGCTTACCTATAGCGACCAGTTCCTCTGGAACCGAGAGTTCTCCATGCGCTGGGACTTGACCAAGAACCTGCACATGAACTTCCAGAGTGCTACCCATGCACAGGTGGATGTGCCTTATCCGGAGGTGAACACCGACCTCTATGCCGACCAGTATCATGCCTGGAAAGACTCGGTGTATAGAAGTTCGGTATGGAACAGCGTGAAGAGCTGGGGTACCCCGCTCGACTACAGTCAGAACTTCACCGCTTCGTATAAGGTGCCGCTCAATCTGCTGCCAGCCTTCGACTGGCTGAACACCGATGCCAACTACAGCGCCAACTATTCGTGGGAGCGAGGCATGGAAGATGAAGAAGGCCACTCGTATGGCAATACCATCAACAGCCAGCGCGAACTGACCCTGAACGGCAACTTCGACCTGGTTCGTCTCTACAACCACATCCCATTCCTCAAGAAAGTGAACGAGAAGTATGAGCGTTCCAAGAGCAAGAGTGAACTGACGATGAAGAAGAAGGAGCGGGAGGCGAAGAAGAAGGCGAAGGAAAAAGCCAAGGAAGAAGAGAAGAAGGCGAAGGAAGAGGCAGAGAAGAATGGCGGCAAGGAGCTTGCCGGCACTGATGCCAAGAATGGCAAGGACGCTAAGAATGGCAAGAATGCCAAGACCGATGCCAAGGATAAGGGCAGAAACGACCTGGCAAAGAAGCTGCCTAAGAACAAGAAGGCTTTTGAGAAGGAAGTGACCCTCCTGCCTGATACCACCCTGCTAGTAAAGCATGGTAAGAACAGCAAGCGCCTCATCGTATCGGCGAAGATGGCAGACGGCAAGATGTTCCACCTTAAATATAAAAAGGTGGATAACAACCAGATTAAGCTTCTCTCGAAGGTGGATAGCGCCTTGAAGCTGAAACTTACCGTCTTGCCGAAGGAACCGCTTGATAACAAGAAGTGGTACAAGGCAGCCCAGTTTGCAACTCGCTTGGCTATGATGGTGCGCAAGGTGAGCTTCACCTATCGCAACAGCTACCAGATGACCCTGCCAGGCTTCACCCCTAGCGTGGGCGATGCCTTCGGACAGAAGAAGGTGGGACAGATGGCACCAGGACTTGACTTTGCCTTCGGTATGATTGACGACGATTATATCCAGAAGGCTAGAGATAACGACTGGCTGCTCTTCAACGATTCCATCGCTACTCCGGCAGCAACGAGCAAGACCGACAACTGGCAGTTCCGTGCTACCCTGGAACCTGTAAAGGATTTCAAAATCGACCTCTCTGCCACCCACACCAAGACCACGCAGAAGAGCATACAGTATATGTATGAGGGCACGCCGACCACGCAGAGCGGAACCTTCCAGATGACTACCATCTCGCTGGGTTCTGCCTTCGAGGGAATGGGCAATGCCAACAGTGGTTACAAGAGCAAGACTTTCGAGAAGTTTGTCAACTCGCTCGAAGGCTTCCGCCAGAGGGTAGAGGCGCAATATGCCGGAGCGGTTTATCCGTCGGGTTCTGCGCTGAGCGGAGGTAAGTTTGATGCATCCCGCACCCCGGTTAACAAGTACAGTGGTGATGTGATGATTCCTGCCTTCCTCAATGCCTATACATCGATGGGCGGCGGTTCGCTCTCGATATTCCCTACATTGAGCAGGTTGTTGCCAAACTGGACTGTCCGCTACAGTGGACTCGGCAAGTTGCCTTGGTTCTGCGATCACTTCAAGAGTGTGAACATCAATCATGGTTACAAGAGTGTATATGCGGTGGGCAGCTATAACAGTTTCAGTACCTATCAGGAATTCATGAATGGCTTGGGCTTCATCAGCGATGCTTCAACGGGCAATCCATCGCCTAGCAGCATGTTCAACGTGTCGCAGGTGAGCATCAACGAGGCCTTCTCGCCATTGCTCGGAATGGACATGACGTTTAACAACAACATGACCCTGAAGGCTGAGTATCGCCAGACCCGCATATTGAACCTCAGTATGACGAGTGTCCAGGTGAACGAGGCCCTGAGCAAGGACTGGGTGATAGGTATGGGCTATCGCATCAACGACTTCGACCTCTTTGGTCCTAGAGCCAAGAAGGTGAAGAGAACGGGCAAGAAGAATCAGCAGAACAGCAAGAGCACGCAGAAGTCGAGTGGTGCCAACCACGACCTCAATCTCCGGGCCGACTTCAGTTTCCGCAAGCAGGCAGCCATCGTCCGCGACATCGCTTCGATGACGAGTAGCGCCAGCAGCGGCAACAACGCCTTGAAATTCAGCTTCACTGCCGATTACACCCTGAGCAAGTTGCTCACCATGAGTTTCTACTACGATCGTCAGACCAACACCCCGCTGCTTTCGAGCAGCAGTTATCCGACGACCACGCAGGACTTCGGCTTGAGCATCAAGTTCTCGCTGACGAGATAAGGATGAGTAATATGTATATAATATAATGTATATATATAATAATGTATAAGGAAGGGCTGGTACATGTAGTGTGTGCCAGCCCTTCTTGTGATTAAATAAAAGATATTTCTTATTTTTCTTGAGTTTTCTTCTTTATTTCGATATTTATTTGTATTTTTGCAACTGCAAACTAACATTCATTATCAACTTAATAAATCGAAAGAGAAAAATGAAGAAAAGAAATGTTTTTCTGTTTTGTGCAGCACTCTTAGCAGTATCTGCCCAGGCGCAGACCGATGTATCGAAGTACTATCTTACCAATTATGGTTTTGATAGCGACTTCAACTATCCAGCCAGTAGCAAGGCTACAGTAGAAAAGGAAATCAACGACATCAAGGGATGGACGCCGCAACTCAGCGCCGACTATACCATTACGGGTGTCTATGAGTTCGGTTTCCAGGGTAAATATAATGGAGCCACTGTTCCTGCCAAGGGATACGACGGCGAAGGCGGAGGCGGACTCGCCCTGTCAACCGGTTGGGAGCAGACCTTCTGCTATACCCAGACCATCACCCTGCCTAAGGGCACTTACACCATCAAGGTGCCTACCTACAACGGCAAGGCGGCTACAGCCGGAATCTCGCAGTTGGCTTGGATTCCTACCAGTGGTGCCAAGGTGGTTTCTACCCTCAAGAACTATCCTTCCAGGAAATGGACGGTGGATGAGATTACCTTCACCCTGACCAAGCAGACCGAAGGAAAGATACAAATCGGCTACAAGGCGGGCGCCAATGGCTCAGCCAATTCTGCCAACCTGCTGATAGACTATGTGCAGATTATAGGCAAGAATATGGTGGTGAGCAGATATTCTATAAGAACTGCCATCAGCAAAGCCAAGAAATATTATCAGGAAGATGGCATTGATGCTGCCATCCTGAAGAAAGCCATGGACGATGCCCAGGCCATCTACGACAAGGGCGCCGATGCCACAGCGCCGGAGATTCTCGAAGCCATCTATCAGGTAAACCGGGCGCTGGATGCATATCGTGCCAAGAATGCATCAGAAGATAATCCTATCGATTATACATCGTATATCCAGAACCCTTCGTTCGAAAACAATGCCGCCGAAAACTGGATGGTTACCAATATGTCGAGCCAGACCAACAGCGTGTTTAGCCGTAAGAACGGAACCACCTATATGGAATCGTGGGTGAGTATGGGCAAGAAATTGGGCGCTGCCAATATTTCGCAGACCCTGAAGAGCCTGCCTGCCGGAAACTATAAGCTCTCGGCTGCTGCCCTGCATGTTCAGCAGAACAACAGCAATGGCACCACCAACAAGGGTGCTGAGCAGACGGGTGCCTACATCTATGCCGGAAATGCCAGAACGGCGGTGACGGCGATGAAGACCTACGAGGTGAAGTTTTCCGTGTTCGATAAGGAGAACGATATCGAGATTGGTCTCAATGCAGAGGATGCCACCGGCAACTATCTCTGTGTGGATAACTTCACCCTGTCGTATATAGGTGCCATCAATACCAATAGTTATGTGGAGGAAGTGCGCACCTTGGTGGAGCGTTGCGATGAGTTTCAGAAGCAGGGCATCCAGAACAGCGTAAAGGAGGCATTGACTCAGGCTATCGCCCAGGCTCAGGAAGCCCTGAAGGGAACAACGGATGGCGATGGCAACATTGTTTATAATGTGGAAACCCTCTCTGCAGCACGTGCCTCCCTGCTTTCTGCCATCGGCGATGCCCATGCATCCAAGTCGCTCTATGCAGCTCTCCAAACCCGTATAGACTATGCCCAGAAGGTTTTGGGCTGGTGGGGCGATGAGGCTTATAAGGCCACAGCCGTGAGCAACCTCAAGGCTGCGCTTGCCACTGCCGAGGAGCAGATGAAGGATTATACCTTGACCACCGATCAGCTTACCAAGGCAAAGAACCTCTTGAACAGCAGAATAAGCAGTGTGGATAAGCGCATCTATTGCAGCGGAAGTGCCTGCGGTTCTGATGCCGACTTGCAGAATCCTAACAACCAGTGGTGCTACGAGCGCAGCATGCAGTCGAAGCATTGGATTCTCTTCTGGGAGGCTGGCTATGGTAAGACGGCGCCATCGAGTGTGGAGAGCATCCTGAATACTGCCGACAAGATATTTGAGTTCTATGCCGATAGTCTGAAGTATCTCACCATCAACCAGGGCAAGTCGAAGACTGATACTTATAAGATGATTATCCGTCTGCGCCATACTGATGAGTGGGAGGCGAGCGGCAGTGGTATCGACAATATCATCGGACTGCTCACCCTGTCGAGATGGGCATATACATCCCGCGATGGTCAGACGGTGGCTCATGAGATAGGTCACTGTTTCCAGTATCAGACTCATTGCGACAACAACAATCAGAATGGTTGGATGTACACCTGGGCCAATTCGGGCAATGGTAATGTGTTCTGGGAAATGTGTGCCCAGTGGCAGGCTTACAAGTTCTATCCGGGCATGCAGTTTAACAACGAGTGGCTCAACAACACGCTGAATGGTTTCCACAAGAATCCGCTGGCTGAGGAGTTGCGTTACAACAACTATTTCATCCAGGATTTCTTCTGTCATAAGCAGGGCATCGATGCTCTTGCCAATCTCTGGAACAAGTCGCAGAATCCTGAGGATCCGTTCCAGACCTACATGCGTCTCTATATGAGTTCCAAGTTGACGAGTGCCCAGAAGCTGGAGCAGTTTAATAATGAGATGTGGGAGTATGGTGCCCGATTAACCACCTTCGATATGGATGGCATCCGTGAGCGTGGTGCGGGTACGATAGGCAAGCGCCAGCAGACTCAGCTTACCAAGGATGCGGATGGCTATTGGTGCTCGGTGGCTGCCGACTGTGTGGAGAACTTTGGCAACAATGCTATTCGCCTGAATGTGCCTACCACGGATAAGACTATTTATGTGGATTTTGCTGGCGAGGCAGGCAAGTCTGGTTTCATTAAGTATAATGTAACCAAGGCTGGTTGGAAGTTGGGTTTTGTGGCATTGAAGAAGGATGGCACTCGCCTTTATGGTGATGTAGCCACAGCCACCTATAAGAATCCTGAAGCCAGCATTCAGTTTGATTGTCCATCCGACTGTTCTTACTTATGGTTGGTAGTGAGCGGTGCTCCAACGAGTTATTGGTCTCGTGGCTGGAATGGCACGACGAGCGATGATGAGCAGTGGCCATACAAGGTGAAGTTCTATCAGACGAATGTTTATGGCAACGCCAATAACGATGAAGTTCCTTCTGGCATCAGCACCATCACGATGGGCGCAGAGAATAGGGGCGTAAATAACAACAATGTTTACACCATCTCGGGCCAGTTGGTACGTCAGGGTTCTACCTCTCTCGAAGGTCTTCCTAAGGGAATCTATATCGTGGGTGGCAAGAAGGTAGTGAAATAGATAGTAGATAAAAGAAAAGAGGGAGCGCCATATCAATTATATGATTGTTATGGCGCTTGTTTCTCTTTTATTATTTTTGCATTCAAATTAAATAATAAGAAAAATGAAAAAGAAAAGAATCTGTTTTTTGGGATTGTTATTAGTGATTTTGCATACATTTTGTGGATGCAAAAATAATTCTATGTTTGAGAAATTAGTTCTAGCAGATTCTTTGCTGGATGTAAATTCTGTAGATTCTGCTCAACAAATTTTGTCACAAATCCAACAATCTAAGTTTATTGATGAGGAACAAGGTGCATATTGTAATCTTTTGGCGACTCGCTTGGCTTATGTAAAATATGAGCCAAACATATCATTGTCTCCATTAAATTCAAGTATTGCTTATTTTTCCCAAAAAAGAGATAAAGAAAAACTGGCAAGAGGATATTTTTATAAAGGTGTCATACTCTATGAGCAGGGCAAGCGTAAGGAGGCTATCGTTTGTTATAAAAAATGCGAAAAACTTGCAGAAACTTTAAAAGATGTAGAGTTGCAATACAAGGTTTATAATATACTGTCTATAGCAAACTCTAAAGCAGATGAATATAGCCTGGCAAGAGAATATGCTCGAAAATGTTTTAACTTGGCAATGAATACTGGAGATAAAGCAGAAATGGCAGAGGCTTATGATCGAATTGCTGTCTCTTTCTATGATATGAAACAATATGATAGTGCTCGAATCTATATCAACAAATGTATTCCATTGCTGAATAATATTCCTAGTAAGGACAGAGTGCTCTTTTATGATAATATTGGCTTTTTAAATATGGATGCCAATCCTAATTTGGCCTTTAAGTATCTCAACATGGCGATGACGCTTGGACCAAGTTCTGATACTTATGACAATTTAGCTCAACTATATGTAAGGCAAGGAAAAAAAACGAAGGCTGATAGCTTATGGAATCAAGCCTTGCATACAGAAGATGTATATAAAAAGAGTCAGATTGTAGAGGGTATGTTAAAATATAAACAAAAAGAGGGGGATGTGCAAGAAGTATCTAAACTGGCTTTGTCATTAATTGCATTAAAAGATAGCGTGTCAGTTTTGCAGCAAGATGAAAAATTAAAAGAACTACAAATGCAGTTTGATCAGAATATAGAACAAGTTGAGCAAAAGAAAGAGAGATTTAAAATGATTTGTATGATCAGTGTGCTGGTTGGACTGCTCATAGTTTTGGTTGCATATTTTAAACTTAAGAGCATTTGGAATAAGAAGAGATTGTTGGAAAAGGACAATGAATTGCTCGAAAGTCAAAAACTGATAGCTAGTTGTCAAAGTAGTATTCGAAGGCTTGAAGAATCTGGTATGGCAGATATCAGGAAGATAGAAACGTTGAAAAAACGTGTAGATAGGCTTCAAAGTTCTAAGGATGCTTATAGCCATAAAAAAGTCTTGCTTTATCAATTGGCAATGAAAGGACAATCTATTGCTAATTGGAATAAACCTGAGATGATGGCTTTCTTGGATTGTTATGCTTCTGAAAATGTAGATTATTCTCTTTCTTTGGAGGAGGAAGGGGGGTATACACCACGACAAAAGGTCTTTCTTATTTTGCTTCATGTAGGAATGGATGAGAACAAAATTGCAGAAATGATGGGGCTTAGCAATGCAGCGTTGAGAACCATGAAAAGTCGTATTAATGGTGCAAAAACAAAAAAAGATGAAAAAGGTAGGGAGCCTATTGTGGTTCCCTGCCTTTTGTAGTCTGATAGTTTTGATATTAATATGATATGTTTATTGTCTGATTTTATGCTATTTGCAGATTATTGCCCTTCCATCTTCCAGGATTCCTTCTCCAGAGAAGAACAGTTGGCTGCAAGTTCCATTGTTGTAGAATTGTATTGTTGCTTCTCCGTTTTCATCAAGAAGTAGGTTTGGATTCCAATAGAGTGTACGGCGATAGTCTTCTTGTGGATGAGACTTGCAATAGTTGGGCAGATGATAAGGAATAACAGGAGAGAAGCCTGAAATCTTTAGACTGCGAGTATTGGGTATTTGGTTATATCTTACATATTTGTCCCATTCATGATTGGAGTCTGGACTTAAACAACAAACAACAGAAGGGTATCTGGATATTCCAGACACATAGCCCACATTCCTCATACCTGTACTGTTTCCAAGTTGATATGTACTTGTTAAACTTGAAGGTGAGGCAAGAAGTTTTCTGATGTATTGATCAGAACGGATTTCTACATCCTTGAAATTCTTGATGTTTGTGAAATTATTGACAATACTGCCCTTCACGTTTTTATTGTCACCTTGATATGCTCCCTCTAAATCTAAGGCAACCACATTTCGCAAGCTCTTGCAGGGGAACTGCTCTGCCAAAAGACCGCAACCCTGTAATAGACTAGGAAGGGCTGTTTTTACTGTATTTTCATCTTCGTTGCATAGTTTATCTATTTCTTTGATTAAATCAAAGTGAATGACACTGAATTGGGATTTTCCCATATTTTTTTGAATAATGGCAACTTTTTGATTACCAATAGTAACAGAATGTTGCAATGCAATTTCTTGTTGAGTATATTTTCTGATATTGGGTTTCATATAGTCATAGACAACATACTTTAGAGTAGTGCTATCTTGAACATTCTTGCATTTTAGTTGCAAAAAGGCATCTTTTTCAAAGTTGCCAAGAAGAATGCTGAAAAAGCCAGTTTTATCAGTATGTGCTTCTGGGGCAGTATAACCATTATCAAAGAATAGTATTGGTGTTAGAAGCTGATTGGGCATTGGATCAAATGAAGTTTTACCTTCAGGAGTCTTTGTTATTTTTCCGACTTTTCCATATACCATTATTCCTTGTTCCGGTTTATTTCCCTCAATTAAAGTCGCATTTGTAAGGAGAAGATTATTCTCATTTATAAAATTGACGATGTCCTTATTAGAGATATGGGCATGATTATCACAATCTGTGATTGATAGTGACAAACTTGCACCTGGTTGACCTTTCAACTTGACTGTAACTAATCCAAATGGTTTTAATAGAGCAGTATCATAATGGTAAGTTATATTCGATATCTTTGAAGATGAGGATGGGGAAGAGGGTTTCGTTGGAATGTATGTTGTCCAATCAATACATTCCATTCCCTTATGTTTCTTACATTTTTTATATTCTATATTTCGGAAAGCTCTTTTTCGTAGAGCGAGTTTTGAATAGTTTCCTTTTTCTACTTGTTCATAGATAGGGATTACCTGAGAAAAGTAGTTCGCCTTTCCTTCATTTTGCATGTAGCGAGTATATGCTCGTACTTCAAATAATCCCGATAGGAGTAATGGGCGCAGATAGATGTCACCAGCGCAATGTCCATTGACCAATGGATAGGTTCTGCTTTCTACAATATATCCTTCTGGTGCTAATAACTCCACATATAATACCTTACTCTTATCACTCAGTTTTTTCGTGTCGGTATCCATTACGTATGCCGCCAAACGGAGCGTATCACCTAGGAAGTATGTGGAATTGTCCAGATGAAGGTACGCTCTTTCTCCTGCCCGCAAGCTAGTGAAACTTGCGAGGAACAGACTTAAAATATAAATAATCTTATTCATATATTTTATTTTATAGAATTTTGTTATTAACTATCGAATTGCTTGTTGTTTTTAATAGTGAATTTCTCCACCATTTAAATTTTAAATAATGTTAGTGCAAAGATATGAGTTTTTTTTTGATTTGCAAAATTTAAAACATAAATTTATGTGATATGTTTCAAAACTTCAAAATGATGTTTTGATATTGATTTTCAGTAAGATAAGAAGGTAAAATCTCAACTTGTTGCTGAAAAATGTAACATTAAAAAGGCTCGCAAGTACCCACTTCATGTGGAATCTTGCGAGCCTTTTACTATATGGCGAACCATTTTTTTATTTCTCAACCTTCCAGTCATCTATAGTTCCGGTCTTCGAAGAGAAGTTACCGGCAGGAGTAAGATAGTTATTTGCTACCATTGTTACAAATCTGTTCTTCACTTCGTCGTTCGGGAAGTCCAGAAGGTAAGAAATATGTCGTTTTACCAAAATTTTTTTTTGTGATTTATGTCGTTTTACCAAAATCTTTTTAGCAAAAATATGTCGTTTTACCAAAATTTTTTTTTGTGTTTTATGTCGTTTTACCAAAATCTTTGCTGCAAAAGTGTGGTCGTCAATGTCATTTATCTTTAGTGTCATTAAGGATTTGAGCTTTCATCTAAATAAAGAAAAAGCCGCTAGGATATCGTTTGAGAATATCCTGGCGGCTTTATATGGTAGTTTGAAAAAAACTTTATTTCTTGTCGTAAGCGTGAACAGGGTAGTCGATGGTGTAGTGGAGACCACGGCTCTCCTTGCGCTCTATTGCCATGCGGGTGATGAGATAACCCACGTTGATCATGTTGCGGAGCTCGCAGAGCTCCTTGCTCACCTTGACACGCTTGAAAAGATTCTCGGTCTCTTCATAAAGAAGGTCGAGGCGGTCCCAGGCACGCTTCAGGCGAAGGTCGCTGCGCACGATGCCCACGTAGTTGCTCATGCATTCGCCCACCTCCTTGACGCTCTGGGTAATCAATACCTTCTCCTCGTTGGTCAGGGTACCCTCGTCGTTCCAGGCAGGAACCTTCTCGTTGAAATCGTATTCATCCACATGCTCCAGACTGTGCTTGGCAGCCGTCTCGGCATAAACCACAGCCTCGATAAGCGAGTTGCTGGCAAGACGGTTGCCACCATGCAGACCGGTGCATGAACACTCGCCCAGGGCATAGAGACGGTTGATGCTTGAACAGCCGTTCAAATCTACCTTGATACCACCACACATGTAGTGAGCGGCAGGACGAACTGGGATGTATTCCTTGGTAATGTCGATGCCGATGCTCAGACACTTGGCGTAGATGTTAGGGAAGTGACGCTTGGTCTCCTCCGGATTCTTGTGGGTAACATCCAGGCATACATGGTCAAGACCGTGAATCTTCATCTCCTTATCGATGGCACGAGCCACGATGTCGCGAGGAGCCAGACTCAATCGCTTATCATATTTCTCCATGAAGCTCTCGCCGTTAGGCAGACGCAAGATGCCACCGTATCCACGCATTGCCTCGGTGATGAGGAAGGCAGGATGAGTCTCGCCCGGATGATAGAGGGCTGTAGGGTGGAACTGAACGAACTCCATATCGGCTACGGTACCTTTGGCACGGTAAACCATTGCCTCGCCATCACCCGTGGCGATGACTGGGTTGGTGGTAGTCTGGTAAACGGCACCACATCCGCCGGTACACATCACGGTAACCTTGCTCAGATAAGTATCCACCTTCTGGGTCTCGGGATTCAGCACGTAGGCTCCGTAACAGTTGATATAAGGAGTGCGTCGGGTAACACGGGCACCCAAGTGGTGCTGGGTGATAATCTCCACGGCGAAATGATTTTCCTTGATATCGATGTCAGGGCAGTTGCGCACTGCCTCCATCAGTCCGCGCTGGATTTCAGCACCCGTATCATCTGCATGATGAAGGATGCGGAACTCGCTGTGTCCGCCCTCACGGTGGAGGTCGAACTTGCCGTCCTGCTGCTTGTCGAAGTTAACACCCCACTGCACGAGCTCTTCGATCTGCTTCGGTGCCATGGTGACAACCTGCTTTACAGCATTGTAATCGCTGATGTAATCACCAGCAATCATCGTGTCTTGAATGTGCTTGTCGAAGTTATCCACTTCCAAGTTGGTAACTGACGCAACACCACCTTGTGCAAATGACGTGTTCGCCTCGTCGAGAGAGGTTTTGCAAATCATGCACACTTTACCTTTATGCGCTCTGGCTACTTTCAGGGCGTAACTCATACCGGCAACTCCTGAGCCGATAATCAGAAAATCATACTTATAAACCATCTGAGTTTATTCTTATCTAATTTCTATCTATAAGAAGAGACCTTTTCTTTGCATAAAAAGCCGCATTCTCTAGGAATTAATTCTTAATTCGTTGCAAAATTACTAATTTCTCTTTAAAATGAGTAATAAGAGAGGGAATTTTTGTAATTTTGCAGCGAAATTTAAGGTAATATAGTCTTTTAGACTATCAAAAGGTAGTAAAAAATGACTTTTTTGCGGATATAATTGAATTGAAAATGACTTTTTAACAGAATAGGATAGAATAGGTATGGCAGATAGAACTTTTCATAAGCGCTTCTCGCTGACGGCTCGCATCGGGGTGGTAGTCTTCGCCCTTCTTGCCGGATATTTCTTCTGGGTCAAGATGGCGATTATCGGCATCTTCCTGGCCATCATCATCGTGGGCATGATAGAGCGCATTTTGAACACCACCTATACATTTAAAAAGGTGAAACCTATCGACAGGGACGATGAGATGGAGTATCTCATTATCAACGAGGGCAGGTTTTCATCGAACAGGAATGTGCCCGTGTGCGACATCATCAGCGTGCATCAGGCCAAGACCTTTATGGGGCTGGATCATTGCATGGTGATAGAATACGGAGCCAAGAACATGGTGGCCATTCAGCCGGACAACGAAGAGGCTTTCGAGAAAGAAATTAAAAAACGACAATGAAAAAGATAAGATATATGATGTTGAGCCTGATGGCGGCAATGCTGATGGCAATGCCTATGCAGGCTCAGAATGTGACGAATGATGAAGTGGTGGAGACTCAGGACGACACGGAAGTGGCTGACTCCACGATGTTAGACTCGCTGGCTGCCGATACGCTGAGATTGCCTTGGCCGGAGTCGGTGAAGGTGGGTATCGACAATCTGCTGAAAAGCAAGATGTTTGAAACTTCGCAGGTGGGTATCATGGTTTGGGACCTGGAGGATGACTCCTGCATCTACAAGCACAACGAGCGCCAGCTGATGCGCCCGGCTAGCACGATGAAGCTCCTTACGGCCATCACGGCGCTGGATAAGTTGGGCGGTTCCTATCAGTTTAAAACCCAACTGAAATATACGGGAACCATCGAGGAGGGTGTGCTCCATGGCGATGTATATTGCGTGGGCGGCATGGATCCCCGTTTCAACAGCGATGACCTGGCGGCATTTGTCAACAGTCTGAAGGAGATGGGTGTGGATACTATCCGTGGCAAGGTGTATGCCGACCGCTCGATGAAGGATTCTGATTTGTTGGGCGAAGGCTGGTGCTGGGATGATGACAACCCGGTGCTTTCGCCTTTGGTGTTCTCCAGGAAGGATATCTTCATGGATAGATTCCTGGCTAAACTGAAGGATGCGGGCATCGAGTATGAGGAGATGTATGCCTCTACCAAGACCAGTCCTACCAATGCCTTCACCATCTGTACCCGTTTCCACACCATGGACCAGGTGCTGCACAAGATGATGAAGGAGAGTGACAATCTCTATGCCGAGAGCATGTATTATCAGATAGCGGCTTCCACGGGCAACCGTCCGGCGAGTGCCAAGAGTGCCCGCAGCGTGGAGCGCCAGTTTATCAACCGGAAACTGGGCTTGGATGCATCGCGCTATAAGTTGGCTGATGGTTCGGGACTTTCGCTCTACAACTATCTGAGTGCCGAACTGGAGGTGGCAATGCTTCGCTATGCCTTCCGCAACGACAACATCAAGCAGCATCTGATTCATTCACTGCCTATAGCGGGCGTGGATGGCACCCTGAAGAAGCGTATGAGAAGCGGTAGTGCTCACGGCAACGTAAAGGCTAAGACGGGTACCCTGACGGGCATCATCTCGCTGGCTGGTTATTGCACTGCAGCCAATGGACATGAGCTTTGCTTCTCTATTATTAATAATGGTATCATGCATGGAAGCAATGCCAGAAACTTTGCGGATAAGGTTTGCAAGCTGCTGTGCCAGCCGTGAGATTAGTTAATAGTTTATAGTTAATAGTTTACAGTTGATAGGTTACTGTTTACTGTTGATAGTTTACAGTTGATAGGTTATGGAGGAAATTAGAAAATTTGTAGATTCAATGATAACATGGGCGGGTGTCACGGGTGATTACGTGCCCATGCTTCGTCATATATTGCTCACCATCATCGCTGTGTTGCTGGCGATGCTGAGCGATTTCCTTTGTCGCAAGATATTGGTTCCGCTGATTTCGAAGATTACGGAGAAGACGGAGTTTTCTTGGGATGATGTGTTGCTGAACAGGAAGGTGCTCACCTCGGCTTGCCACATCGTTCCGGCTGTGGTGATATGGTCGCTCATGCCGCTCATCTATCTGGAATATCCTATATTCAAGGAGATACTGGAACGTGCCACGGGCATCTATATCGTGGTGATGTCGGTGCGCACGGCATTGGTGTTTATCAGTTCGTTCAAGGGATTGGAGAACAGCGAGGAGCGCCGCTCTTCGGCCCAGCAGTATTTCCACACCTTCTGCGGTGTGCTCAGAATATTGATGCTCTTCGTGGCTGGAGTGGTGGTGGTAGCCATCCTGCTGGGTAAGAATCCGATGACTCTGTTTGCCGGTTTGGGTGCCACCTCGGCTGTGCTGATGTTGGTGTTCAAGGATACCATCCTCGGATTAGCTGCCGGTGTCAGACTGACGAGTAATGATATGCTCCACAAGGGCGACTGGATTACGGTGAAGTCGGTGGATGCCAATGGTATTGTAGAAGAGATGTCGCTCACCACGGTGAAGGTTCGCAATTTCGATAACACCATCGTTACCATCTCGCCAGCCACGCTGGTGAACGGTTCGTTCCAGAACTGGATTGGTATGCAGAAGAGTGGGGGAAGAAGAGTAAAGCGAGTGGTTTACTTCGATTTCCGCAGTGTGCGATTAGTGGATGAGGCCTTGAAGCAGACCTTACTTGCCAAGCATTTTGCTACGGAGGATTCCTTTAAGTTGAAGGAAACTCTTCAGAAGGCATTGGCAAAGGATGGTATTCATGTTTCTGAGATTTCTGCAGAATCGGCAGTTCCATCTGATGCGGAATTGGAGAAAGAGGGTATTAAGGAAGGGGCAGACCTGCTGAATCCTGCTGCTCTGGCTCCAACCAATCTTCAGCTTTATCGTAAATTCATGGAGAAATATCTGCGTCAGCGCCCTGAGGTAAATACGGAGTTGACCTTGATGGTTCGCCACATGGAAGCCACCCAGTGCGGTCTTCCTATCGAATTCTATTTCTTCATCAAGGATAAGGTTTGGGTTAATTACGAGCATATCCTTGCCGATATCATGGAGCATGCCTATGCGCTTGCCAATGAATTCGGCTTGAAGATTTATGAGCAATATCCGGAGCAGTAATTACTGTTTCGGCGGATTTGCAATCCGCCGCCGTATGAGTAACTATTGCGGATTTGCAATCCGCTAAAAGGACCGAAGCAAGAATGTAACGCCCTGAAAGGGCAGAAGCTCCTAGCCCAGGGCATCGCCCTGGGTTATAGTTGTTTATAGAAATACGCCCTGAAAGGGCAAAAGCATTACAATGATCAATAACTCTTTTTTTTCAACTGAAATACTCCGTTGGTTTCGTGAAAACGGCAGGGATTTGCCTTGGCGCGAAACCCGTGACCCTTATGCCATCTGGCTCAGTGAAATCATCCTGCAGCAAACACGCATTGCCCAGGGATGGGAATATTGGGAACGCTTTATGCAAACCTATCCCCATGTGGAAGACCTAGCGGCAGCCAGCGAAGATGATGTTTTGAAGCTTTGGCAGGGGTTGGGCTATTATTCCCGTGCCCGCAATCTTCATGCCGCTGCCAGACAAATCGTGGCTTTGGGTGAATTCCCTAATACGCTGGATGGCATTAAATCGTTAAAGGGAGTGGGTGATTATACCGCCGCTGCCATCGGCTCTTTTGCCTTCAATCTTCCTGCCGCAGTGGTAGATGGCAATGTATATCGTGTGCTTTCCCGATATTTCGGAATCGATACACCCATCAATTCCACCCAGGGAAAGAAGGAGTTTGCGGCTTTGGCGCAATCGCTGTTGCCTGCTTCAGAGGCAGCAGCCTATAATCAGGGAATGATGGATTTCGGTGCCATTCAGTGTACCCCTCAATCGCCGAAATGCCTTCTTTGTCCGCTTGCCGAAACCTGTGAGGCTTTGCGAAACGGCAGGGTAGAGGAACTGCCAGTGAAGAACAAAACGGTGAAGGTGAAGACTCGTCATCTCTCTTATGTGTATATCAGATATAAGATGCCAGCTTTGGAATCGCATGCTGAGGCTGAAAATCCTGCTGAGGCTGAATCGTGGATTGCGATTCATCGTCGTGGTGAGGGGGATATTTGGCAGGGATTGTGGGAGCCGTATAATATATCGGATATGAAGGAATTGCCTTCTTTCGTGAAGGATCCGATATTGCTGGCAAAGGATGTGAAGCATGTATTGACCCATCGCATTCTTCTTGCCGATTTCTATCTGCTGGAGGTTGAGGAGCGTCCTTCTCTTCCTGATGATTACATCTGGATTAAGGAAAGCGAGATGGAAAATTACGGTGTGCCGAGATTGATAGAAATCATGCTGGAGAAGATTCATCAGTGATAAAGTAGTGGCTTCCGTTTTTTAGTACGTTAAAAAAAGAGGGTGTGTCATGAGCTTATGACACACCCTCTTTGTAATTCTATTTGCAAATTGCTTAGTAATTCTTAGCCTCAATCTGGAAGTAGCTCTGTGGGTGGTTGCAAACTGGGCAAACCTCTGGAGCCTCCTTGCCTACTACGATGTGACCGCAGTTAGAGCACTGCCAGATGCAGTCGCCATCACGAGAGAAGACAACCTTGTCCTGAACGTTCTTCAGGAGCTTGCGATAGCGCTCCTCGTGGTGCTTCTCTATCTCGGCTACCATCTCGAACTTAGCGGCAATCTCATCGAAGCCCTCCTCGCGAGCCTCCTCAGCCATGCGCTTGTACATCTCTGTCCACTCGCCATTCTCACCCTCGGCAGCAGCCAGGAGATTCTCTTCTGTACTCTTGATGGCACCGCCCTCCAAGTACTTGAACCACATCTTGGCGTGCTCCTTCTCGTTGGCAGCAGTCTCCTCGAAGATGTTAGCTATCTGAACATAACCATCCTTCTTAGCCTTGCTTGCGAAGTATGTATATTTATTACGAGCCTGTGACTCACCAGCGAAAGCCTCCTGGAGGTTCTTCTCTGTCTTTGTTCCTTTCAATTCCTTCATAATGTATTCTGTATTAAAATGTTAATATGTTCTTTAATTAATTCTGATGCAAAGATATTGAAAATATTTCAATTATGCAAGAAAATTAAGAACTATTTTGATTTCTGGCGCTTATTTAAACAAAATAAAGCCAATCCGAGCATCAACATACCGAATATCCACGATACGATGGCACTTGTAACCATGCCCCAGGTATGGGTGAAGCCAGCCACGATGAAGGTGAGGAAGCTTACGCCAGCCACTGTCAGGGCGTATGGCAACTGCGATGACACATGATGCACATGCTTACACTCTGCTCCTGCACTCGCCATGATGGTGGTGTCGCTGATAGGCGAGATATGGTCGCCGCAGACGGCTCCTGCCATGCAGGCTGAGATGGAGATGATGCGCAGCGGGTCGGCAGCAGGGAATACGGCGATGCAGATAGGAATCAGAATACCGAAGGTTCCCCAGGAAGTTCCGGTGGCGAAAGCCAGGAAACCGGCTACCAGGAAGATGATGCCCGGCAGGAGCATCTGCAACTCTGAAGCACTGCTTGCCACGACACCAGATACATATTCTGCTGCTCCCAGCGAGTCGGTCATGCTCTTCAGGGTCCATGCCAGGGTAAGAATCAGGATGGCTGGCACCATCGCCTCGAATCCCTTGATGAGACTACTCATCGCCTCATCGAATGGCAGGGTCTTGCGCACCGTGAACATCACGATGGTGAGAATCAGGGCTGCCAGCGAACCGAGTACCAGGCCCACCGAAGCATTGCTGCCCGCAAAGGCATCAACGAAATTCAGATAGTTGGCATTGGCGGCATCGAAGAATCCGCCCGAATAAACCATGCCCGCCATGCAGAACACAATGAGCATGATGATTGGAATCACAAGGTCGCTTACCGAACCTCTACTCTTTGAACTCTCTTGCTGCTTGGCTCCCACGCCGTGTTCCACGATTTGCAGCTTGGTATCGCTCACCTCGTCGAGCTTTCCGCCGTTGGTGCGCTCGTACCAGTCTTTCAGTCGGACGTCATACTTGCTCATCGCCTTGAAATCGAAGTCCAGTACCACGATGCCCAGCATGAAGAGGATGGTAAAGAAGGCGTAGAAATTGAAAGGTATCGCCTTGCAGAAGAGCGCCAGTCCGTTTTCGCCTCCCGATACGAAGCCCGATACTGCTGCTGCCCAACTGGAGATAGGCGAGATGATGCAGACCGGAGCTGCTGTGGAGTCGATGAGATAGGCGAGTTTCTCCTTGGTCACGCCGTTGCGTACGGCGATGGGGCGCATCACCGAACCCACGGTAAGACAGTTGAAGTAATCGTCGATGAATATCAGGATGCCGAGCAGGATGGTGGCTATCTGCACTCCCATCTTCGATTTCACGTGCTTGGAAGCCCAGCGGCCAAAAGCCGCCGAACCACCCGCCTTGTTCATCAGCGAAACGATGCTGCCCAATACCACCAGGAACACCAGAATGCCTACATTCCAAGGGTCGGAGAGGCAGTGAATCAGTCCGTATGACTTGGCATCGTCGCCTTCGCCTACGGTGTGGTTGGTCAGGTGAACCAGGAATCCATCGAATCCCGTTCCCATCGAAATACAATATTGCACGGCACCCAGAATGATGCCGATAAAGAGAGAAGAATACACCTCTTTCGTCTTTAGCGCCAGAGCGATGGCGACGAAGGGAGGCAGTAACGACCATGCGGTCCCAATCATGTTATAATCCATTTTTATAGTTTTTGGCTAGAAATGTTTTTATGCAAAGATAGTGCAAACGAGCGCCATGAAAGCTTGCTTTCGGATGGCCGAGTGCAGCCTATCTTATGCAAAGATAAGCCTTTTTGGTAATATATGCAAGTTTTTTGGCAGAAAAATGGTGATTATGGGTTGATATGGTGTGTTTTAGCAAATTTTATCATTATAAACTATCGCTTTTCTGTATTTTTGTTGTATCTTTGGAAACTCAAATTTAACAACTTAATAATGGAGGACTAATTATGAACATCAATTCTGGTATTAAGCAAGCCGTGATTTTAGCCATCGGCATCATCATGCTTGGATTCTGTATCAAGTCGGGACTTGAGAGTGTGATTAGTAAAGACCGTAAGGTTGTAGTGAAAGGTCTTGCCGAAAAGGAGGTAGAGGCGGATAAGGTGACGTGGCCTATCGTTTCCAAGGAAATAGGCAACGACCTGCCTGAGCTCTATCAAAAAATAAATGCCACCACGAGAACCATCAGAAACTTCCTGCTGGCAAATGGCGTGAAGGCGAGCGAAATCAATGTCAATGCACCTGTGGTTATCGACCTCAATGCTGAGCGATATGGCGAAAACCGCCAGGGCTATCGCTATAACATCACGTCGATTATCACCGTTACTTCGCACAATGTGAAACTGGTTCGCGGTATCATCGCCCGTCAGGGTGACCTGCTCCAGAAGGGCGTTGCCATTGTGGATGGAGGCTACGAGAATCCGGTGAAGTATGAGTATGTGGCATTCCGCAAGATGAAGCCGAAGATGATGCAGGAGGCGATAGAGAATGCCGAGCAGACTGCCACACAGTTTGCCGAAAACAGCAAGAGCAAGATTGACAAGATCATGAATGCCGACCAGGGGCAGTTCTCGATAGATGACAGGGATTCGAATACACCTTATATTAAAAAGGTGAGGGTGGTGACCACGGTTACCTATTCCCTGAAAGACTAGTAATTAAATAAATATCAATGTACGAAATGAAAAAAATGATTTGCATGGTGATGACTGTTGCATCACTAACCTACACAACCCAGACAATGGCGCAGTCGCCGGGCTTGCAGAAGAAGGTGAATACTTACTTTCTGCAGTCGCTGAAAGCGCAGCAGAAATCATTGGAGAAGGAGGGTAAGGCCGAATTTGCCCAGAACGCTCCGCTTGAAACCAAGTTGCAGCAAGCGATAGACGGCAAGGACATAGCCAGCTATCAGAAGATGGTGTGGAGGGCGTGGTGCGATGCCAACAGGAATTTGCAGGAGGAGAAACTCATCCAGCCGGAAGACTTGAAACTGGCTAAGAACAGCTCGTGGAACCTGCCTAAATGCCTGGAGCCAAATGCCGTGATGCCTTATTATTATGGCAAGAAGGGCGTGGCTGCCGACGGAAAGTTCCCGCTCTTCCTGTATATCCACGGTTCGGGTCCTAAGGACAGAGAGTGGTCTAATGGCATCAAGCTCGGTTTGAGCTTCCAGGATTCGCCTTCCATCTATTTCATTCCTCAGATTCCTAACGAGGGTGAATATTATCGCTGGTGGCATCTGTCTAAGCAGTATGCTTTCGAAAAACTGATTCGTCAGAACCTGGTGAATGGCGAGGTGGATGCCAACCGACTCTATGTGTTCGGAATCAGCGAGGGTGGATATGGCAGTCAGCGACTGGCATCATTCTATGCAGATTATTGGGCAGCAGCCGGTCCGATGGCTGGTGGCGAACCGCTGAAGAATGCGCCTGTAGAGAACTGTGCCAACATCGGTTTCTCCTTCCTCACGGGTGCTGATGATACCGGTTTCTATCGCAACGACCTTACCTGGTACACCCAGGTGGCATTCGATTCTGCGCAGCTGGCCCGTCCGCTGGCAGTGGATAAGACGCCTATCTTCCGTCATCGCATCCAGCTCTTGCCGGGTATGCAGCATCACATCACCTATGGTCTCACCACTCCTTGGCTCAAGCAGTTTGTGCGAAATCCATATCCTAAGACCGTGCTCTGGGAGGATTTCGAGATGGATGGCAGACGCCGTTCGGGTTTCTACAACCTGCAGGTGCTGGCTCGCCCATCTGAGCAGAGAACTTACTACGAGATGGATATCGACCAGAATGTAGTTTCCATCAAGGTAAGCAATGTGGATTACACCACGACCATGAAGGATAAGCAGTGGGGCATCGACCTGAAGTTCAACCGCAGCTATTCCGTAGCCACAGGTGGTAAGCTGAGAGTATATCTCAACGACCAGTTGGTTGACCTCAGCAAGCCTGTAACCATCAAGGTGAATGGCAAGCAGGTGTTTCAAGGCATCGTCAAGGCCGATTTGCAGGCAATGGTAAACAGTTGTGCCGAGTATTTCGACCCATGCCGCGTATATCCAGTGGCAGTTGATTTGGCTTATTAAGAAATATAATCAATCCCGCATGTCTCAGAATGGGGCGTGCGGGATAGAGAATTTCGGCTTTAGTAGTAAAGAATTAAGTTTCATAGAAAAAATACTTAAAGAAAATGGAGACGATTTTAAAATCAAATTCGCAAGACACACAGGTAAGCGTCTTGATGATTAATGATAAGGGCATAATGCTTTCTGTTTTAGGGAATGATTATTTTGTTTCCTATAATCGGATACCCTGGATGAAGTATGCTTCAATTTCTGATGCCCTTGAAGTTAAAATGAGCGGCAGAAATGCCATTGAATGGCCCAAACTTGATGTGGATTTGGAAATAGATAGTTTGAAACATCCAGAACGCTATCCTCTCATCATGAAGAGAAACGAACTGGAAGTATTGTAATGATGCTTCTATAATAAAGATAACAAATTTGCTTATATGGTGAATATTCATATCCCTTTCAGGCAAGCATTCTTGCTTGTTTTTGTAGCCCTCCCTTTTTGTTTTTGCGCCTGCACGAAGAAGGCGCAAAATGTGGCGCAGGTTAAACAGATTCAGAAGGAGAAAGAGCAGGGGGCTTCTTCTCATGTAGAATCTTCTTCAAAGTCTGCTTCTGCAGGAAAAGTGCAGGTGCTTACGGCTTCCGATTTCAGGAAGAAGATTATGGATTACGAGTCTCATCCCGATGAGTGGGTGTTTGCAGGCTCCCGTCCTGCCATTATCGATTTCTATGCCACCTGGTGTGGACCTTGCAAGATGATGGCTCCCATGGTAGAATCTCTTGCCGGGAAATATGCCGGCAAGATAGATTTCTATAAGGTAGATATCGATCAGGAACCCGAGTTGGCTTCCGTCTTCGGCATCCGCAGCATTCCTACCTTCCTCTTCATCCCGCTGAAGGGCAATCCCACCATGCAGATGGGTGCCATGCAGAAGGAAGATTTCGAGGAGATTATCGGGAAAGTGATGAAAAAGTAAAGGGCGGATTTGCTTTATTAGCAGCATCCCTTATGCAGGGATGCTGCTTGTCTATTGGATGGTAATCCAGATGCTTTCGCCTCTGTCGCGAGCCGCTTCCATGGCGTTAATGAGTCGCTGTAGCCAGATGCGAGAGTTTACCACCATGCCCTCGAACTTGTTCTCACCAACGAGGATACAGCCTTGCGTGTCGTCAGGATAATTGCCTGCATGGATGCGGATGCCCTCGAAATTCGGTACGCTCAACAGCAACGGCAGCCAACGTTTGAATCTTGGCGAATACGTTATGACCACGGGATATGATCCCTCAGGAATGGCCGTATGACCAGCTACCTTACGTGCCTTCTTGCCACTTATGCGGCTATAGCGGGCATCCACTTCCTCTGGCTTTAGCTTGATACCCAACAGATTGCGCCATGTAGGCTCCAAGGTATCGCAGAGATATGTATCCTTGGACAGCAACTGGTTGTCAAAGGTATGAACCAATGTACTCTTATCGCCTATCTTCTTGCCGGGCAGCGAGATGCGCTTTACACTATCATCGGCCAACAGATAGAGTCTGCCGATGGTATAATTTCTTTTTTTAGCAATACGCTTTAATACTATTTCCATTTGTTTGAATGTTAAATGTTATAAGTTTTCAAAACTGTTAAACGTCGAAACTTCTCAAGTCAAGTCCGTCGGAACGAAACAATAGCTTCTTAAAACTGAATAACTGAATACTGAATACCTTTCCATCCTGCTTTCCGTCAGCTCCGTCGGCATTTGCTCCCTTCGGAGGAATTTTCTCGATGTAATGGCGGTTCACCCAGTTTCTCAGCATCATCGCCGTACCCTTCTTGCCGAAGTCGTTCTGTAGGCGCACCATCTCAGCCTGCGTGTAGGTGAAGTTGTCGGGCAATTGCTGGAGCAGGTTGGCAGGTCCTCGCTTGTTCGATTTCTCTCCCACCTCATTAGCCTTGGCTATGCCTGCGCCAAAGAAAATCATCTTGCACCACAGATCGTAACTCTCGCTCCATCTGATGAACTCGTCTATTTCAGGTTCCCATTTGCAGCCGTTTGCCACGTATAGCACGCAAGCCTTGAGGAAGGCTATAACGTTGCCACGGAAGGAAAGATTCTCGAACACCCTGTTTTGCGACATGCGAGAAAAGTCGGCATTCTCCTCCTTCAACTTTTCTGCCAGGGCGAAAACCTCAGCGCAGTCTATTCTACCCGATGCCTTGCACAGATTCTCTATGTACGGTCTGAGTGCCTCTCTAAAGGTCTCGTCGTATTCGCCGTATACAGGCATTTCGGCACCGATTTCCCGCTCCGGGATGGTACAGAAGTTGATGCGGCTGATAGGTCCGTCGGTGAGCACCTTGGAGAAATATCGCTGCCCCAGCTGGATGGTGGTCGATGCATTCCAGTTGAACCGGATGGTGATGCGCTCGGTGACGCTCGATGTGCCCACGCGCGTCTGACCATATTGGTTGCCCGGGTCGAAGGCAAGGCAGATGATCTTGAACTGCTGGTTGCCCTGCCCCTTGAGGGCATCGAACTGGTCTATCTCGTTGAGCGATGTATAGAGGAAATGTTCCTGTGCCTCTGCCGTGCGCATGACGAAGGCTGGGTTGGTCATATCTGCATCTATCTCCTGGATGATGAGGTTTTCCGGGCGCTTGCGCTTATCCTTGTTGGCGCCCTTGCGTGTCACCTCGTCTTTCCATTCCTTCTCACGTTTCAGGTTCTCACGGTCGCGCTGTCTGATGTCCTCCATAATCATGTTGATAGGCATCTGCACACAGTTCTTGCCTGCTCCCGTGCCCGCCAGCAGACAGCACATCAGGGTAGCCTCGTGCTCCACATTGTCGATATACTTGAAGGTGGTCTTGCAGAGGTGTGTGGCAAGTGGCGGGAAGATGGCGTGTGCCACGGCAGGCTTATAGACATCTGGAGTCTTCGATAGCAGCAGTTCCACGAGTTTGGGGAGATGTTCGGGCATAGGAGGCGGAGCGATTTTATCATCTTCCGCATTGGAATCCGTGCCGTCTTCGGAACCCTCGGAACCCACGGTCTTGAACGATACGGCATCCTTCTGAGAGGACTTCTCTGCCTGGGCATTGATGCGGATTACGGCTTGTGACATCGGCTTCGAACTGTCGCCATATTTCGCATAGAAGTCGTGGATGAGCTGCTGGCAGTCACGCTCCTGCGAGAAGGCAGGCATCTTCTGCGCCACCACCGCCTTCAGTTCCTCTTCGGCCATCACTCTCGATGCGCCTGCGCTCATGATTGCCAGAAGCGATGAGTGGCGCGAGCCTTGGGAGTTGATATCTACGTCCTTCAGGCCAGCCGCATTGCGGAAGAGGTCGAAGGCTGCGAGGTTCTTGCCGGTTGCCATTGCGACAGCATCCTGAGGAGTTCCAGCAGGGCTGAGATGAGCAGCATGAGCAGTATTGCTATTAACTGTTAACTGTAAACTATTAACTTTCCCACCTCTTCCATCAATGGTGAGCCCACGGTCCAGGTAGGCTTGTCTGCGCTTCTTCAGCTCTTCCTGTGGCAGCACCTCGTACCAATGGGGCGAGCGATAGATTTCCGACTCCTTGTCGGTGATGAAGAGCATGCGCTCTGGCGTGATGCAGCTCTCGTCGTAGGGCACGCCCAGCGCCTCGCAATAGGCTCGCTGCGTTTCCTCGATAGTCATGCCGACGGGCATGCGGATGTCGATGTGCAGCTTCTTGCGGGCAGAGTACTCCAGGTGCAGCAGGGCACCCTTCCAAATGGTGTCGCTGCAGTTCAGCTCACGTGCCTTCTCTATCGCCTTATCTACATATTCCTTGTCGTCCACGTCGATGGTGGTCTGGAAGAGGAAGCTTTCGGCCACAGCGTTCTTCTGCGAGCGTCTGTTGTTCTGGAATTGGTAGTAGTGTGCGCAGCGGAAAGGCAGCTGCTTCTTCAATTCGTCGTTACCCCCACGGATGGCAGCTACCATGTCTGCCATCCAGGGATAAGCGATGGTCTTGTCATAGACCGATAATGGCTGGGAGCTTACGCTCCCCTTATTGCCATTCTTGTACGGATTATATGCTATAAGATGTTCCATCGTTTTAATTTTGAGTGTTAAGTATTAATTAATCATTAATCACTAATCACTAATCACTATAAATTCTCCTTGAATCCGGCAAGCAGCTCCTTGTGCTCTGCCTTGAGATAGCGCAGCATGTCCTGCTTGTCCAGGTCTCTACTGAAGGTATAGTTCACCTGCACCGTGCGCTTGGTGGTGCGCACCACGGCGTGTTTGGTCTTGAAGATCTCCTCGAAAACCTTCTCACCCGTACGCTCGTAAGGCTTGAAGTCGAACATGTCACCTCTATTCTCGCCTGAGCATACCATTCTGCCCGGTATCACCTTAGGCTGTTCGCAGATAACCTCGCTATCGTTCCATGGCGCCTTGCGGAAGCTGATGGCACCGTTTTCCTCACTGATGATGGCTCCGTCCACCTTCTGGGCGTTGAGGAGCTGCTTCTTTGCTACTTGTTTCATGATTGTAATCTCTTGTTTATAAGATGAATAATGTCAGTTGATTCTCAAATCGTTGATATACAGGCCGTCGGCAGCATATCGGATGTCCATCGGCTTGTCTAGAGGGTCATAACAGACTCTTTTCATCATGACACATTCATGACGCCAACATCTGTCCTCGTCCTCCATCACGGGCTGGATAAAATCCTTGACCCACTTGTAAAACAACTTACGCTCAGGATCTTTCGAACAGCCTATCGTCATATCTTTCACCACCTGAGAGTCAACGAATATCATATTTCTCCAAGCTATTTTACTTTTTCGTTCCACCTTGTCAGCATTGCCAAAGAATTCACCGAAAAACAAACGATGCGTAAAATCCTTCGGCACCTTTTTTATATGCACTTCCACATACATTTCTACCACTTTCCCCTCCGTGTCGGCTAATACCGGGAACAATGTATCTCTGCCGATATCAGTGATGGCAACCAGGTCTTCGAGGCAAAAGAACAACCCTCCGTCGTTGTTCACCACTCTCAATCCGCCATACTGCGGATGAAAAAACACATAAGCATTTTCTGCCATATCAATATATCATATTAAAGGGTTGGGCTGCGAGATATTCGCCAGATTTCAGTTTCAGGAACGGTACCGGATTCCTATAAACAAAAAACGCCCGCAACCAGACTTTACTTGTCTGATTACGGGTGCAAAGATACGGTGATTTTTTTATATTTACTTAGTACGTACTATGTACGCGTACTAGTACTATACTTTCAGCAAAGGAGTTATTTCATCCAGGAATTTTATCGTCTTCTTCTGCTCCATACCTCTATTATAAGCAGCTCTCAGGGCATTGGGAGAAATATTCCAAAGGTCAGAGAATACTTTCCACATCTCCTTGATATCCAGCGCTATGGCTATCTGATAGGCAAGCACCGCAGACTCTGAGTTGGACAACTCCAGAGGGTAGAAGTTCTCGTCGAGTACCCCATGCATCTGCAGATTCTTCAAGATTGCCAGTCCCTTCTCTCCCTTCAGTTCATCCGTCATGCGTGCCGCAGGATCATCATCGTTCTTCTTTTTGGAGCTACCATTCATATACCAATTCTCCACATACTCAATATAACAGGCATTACCCGTTACGTTTATAGTTCTTCCTTCTCCAAGCATGGCTTCTCCTCCTTAAATTCGTTGTTCATATACTCAATATACTTGCTGTTACCATTCAATTGAATGACCACGCTAATAAGGCTGAAACGCCCATACTTCAGTATCAAGCGAACGAGCTTGATTATAAATTTACCCATATTTCTTAAATTTAGATAGGTTAGTATATAAGTACTTTGTCACTCATTCCTTAGTAGAGGACGTCAGAATCTGTTTGCGCTAACAATTTTGCTGGTACAAGCAAATCCCAGGAGAGCTATAAGGGCATACACCCTTAGGGGACAAGTAGTCTCCGGATTCATCAGATATTCTTTCTTATTTTTAGATATATTTTTTAATTAATAATTAGCCCACAATCAGTTTGATACACATAGTGGTCCGGTTAAAATCTTACTTATACTCGCTTCATTAAAGCCAGCAAATCCTTTCCCTGATGCATGAGGTTGAGAACTACTACGGCTTGCATTCCGTAAATTTTCTTATATTTTTCTTTCATCTCATACAGCATGGCAAGCCTGGATTCCCTATTTCTTACATCTTTCTTGTAGTTCTCCACCGCCTCTATTTCCTTGTAGAGATAGTAGCCAATGACGTAGCAGAATTGTCTGATGATCTCAAAAGATATTGAGGCATCTTGCTGCTTTAGTTTTCTGGTGGTATCGTCAACAGGTCCAAACTCCATTTTTATCATTTTTTGGGTTGTGATTTTCTCCACTAGCATGTGGTCAAGGAGTGCTCCCACTTCCTTGACAACCTTTCCTCTCATATAGCCGTCGGCATATGAATTCATGTAACTACGTCCTCTTGCCATAACTTCTTTTTTTTAATTCGAGCGTGAAGTTATGAAAAAAGAGCGATATAGAGGCGCGTAGTACGATTCCTTAATTCGTAAAATGAGTACGATTATTTTTCTGATTTTTAGATTTTTCAAAAAAAAGAGGGGAAAATGAGCATTTTTGCAGCATCACTTCTCCCTGTTACTTTTATGGTATTTTTATGGTAGGTGCAGCACTCTGCACTGCTTGTTTTACTTGATTATAACTATAACTGAGCCCACTCATAACCGCGAATTCAACAAGCAAGTGCAAAAATTTCGAAATGTTTTTGTGAAAGCACTCCTTTGGTGTTGAGAAAATCACTTTTTCTCTCTACTTCCTATGATATTCTCAGGAAAAAGACTTATAGCTTTAGCTCCAAGATATAGGGTTTCATCTTCATACCGCCATGCTCTGAAACATAGTTTTTAATATATTCCGTTCTGTTCTCTGTTTCTACATCCAAGACTTCAAATACCCAATACTGATCACCAGAAGGATGAAATCCCAGATTCTCCAAATACTTTGATGATACCAGTCTCGGTTCTACTTCCTTTAAGATAAGCAGGATATATGAACCACTTTTGTGCAGAAAGAGATAATGAGGAGCTTTCATGCCCAGAGAAAACTGCATGGCTCCTGGTCTTAAACCAGCCCTCACATAATAGAGCTTATTCTCCAATGACATACGCAGCTGCTTATCATTGCGATAAGTAGCAACAAGTACGGAATACGGCTTAGGTGAATAAGACTGAAATGCATTCTTGATAGACAGAGCTATCGCCCTGCCAAGCCGGGGTGGGACGGCATTCCCTACCATTTTGTATCCATCAGAAACATCGTGATAAATAAAACGGAAATGATCGGGAAAGCTCTGGATTCGAGCACACTCTCTCACGCTCAACCTACGATACAAATGCTCATACCCCGGACGGAATATCTGTTTATCCCTAGACACATAAATCATTTTTGGTGCCTGAGGATGTAACGGACAGTTGCGGGCTTTCGCCTGCATCGTATATGAGACATCATCCCATCCACGTACCCGATTTCTAGCCATATACCTATCATCAAATGGTCCCATATAGACATCATGGTTCAACCATTGACCATATTCAGCATTCACCGGTTCTGAAATATATTTTCTAGGCTCTTCTGTAATTTCACCAATAGCCTGGCGCAGGGTTATGAAAGAATAGGTATCAGGTTCCGGAAATTGATAATTAACATCAATATCCCTTCTTATACCTACAACAAATACACGATAGCGCTCTTGTGGCACATGATAATCCATCGCATTCATCAACTGATAATGCACCACATAGCCTGCATTTCTTAACTGGTCAAGCATCTTCATAAATGTCTGAAAATGCTTGTCGCTCAAAATGCCTTTTACATTTTCTATTACAAAGAACTTGGGCTGCTTGGCTTGGATGAATTGAATGTAAGTCAAGAACATCTTGCCTCGTTCATCATCCAAACCCAGCTGCTTTCCGCCCTCGCTCCAAGACTGACAGGGAGGTCCGCCAATAAAGCCATCACATTCAGGAATCTCATACATAGAAAGTTCACGCATATCCTTTAGACAAAGATATGTGCCCGGGTGGTTCAGAAGATAGGTTTCCTTCACTGCGGGGTCGTTGTCGTTTGCCCATACAACCTCAAAACCAGCTTGTTCAAAACCTAAATCCAAGCCTCCACATCCCGAAAAGAATGAAACTACTTTCATATTACGACCTCCTATAAAAAATACCCCTATGCCCTCTTGCTCTTGATTCCCCGTGATTCAAGCGTCTTCTTAATCTGCATCGCCATATGATAGGCAAGATTCACCGGCACGGCATTACCAATCATCTTATAACCCATATTCACATCGGTATAGATAAACTTGAAATCATCAGGGAATGTCTGAACCCGAGCTACTTCTCTTACCGACATACGGCGATAGAGATGCTCCTTGCCAGGCACAAACTTCTGCAGATTCTTCTCTACCTTAATCATCTTCGGCGCCTGAGGATGGAGCTGGCACTGGCGACCGCTAGCCTGTACCGTAAATCCAGGTTCATCCCATGCTCTTACTCGGTTTCTCGACATGAAGATGGGTGAGAAAGCACCTATAAAGTATTCGTGGTTTGGCACCTTGCAAGCATCACCATTGCTATGATTCTTCTCCTTGGCAGGAATTGCCGAATCCTTCAAGTCCCAGATTGCCTCACGAAGCGTAGGGCGATGGTTCTGCGGCGTAGGATAAACAAACTCCTTGATGCCCAAATCTTTTCTGAAACCTACATAGAACACTCGGTCTCTGTCTTCGGGAACATCAAAATCGTTGGCATTCAACATCTGAAGATTCACATCATATCCAGCCTCATCGAAGAGTGCCAGGAAGTTCTTAACAGCCTCAGCATTGCGGGCAGCCATCATTCCTGATACATTCTCAGCTACGAAGAAGAGCGGCTGTTTATCCTTCAATATGCGGATATAATCATAAAAGAGCTGTCCTCGTGCGTCATTGATTCCCTTCAACGAGCCCGCTTCGCTCCATGACTGGCAGGGAGGCCCGCCGATGATTCCATCAATATCATCTGGGAAATCAGATGGGGTTAACTTTCTAATATCTCCCTCGATGAGATGAACATCGGGGAAGTTGGCACGGAAAGTGGGGCAAATTTTGGAGTCAATTTCATTTGCTATTATTATCTTGAAACCTACCATCTGGAAGCCTAAATCAAAACCTCCAGCTCCTGAAAACAAACTGATCAAATTCATAGCTATCCTTATACCTTTCCCTTTACATCGTCTGATGCACAAAAATTTTTTCCATCCTTACCATTAATCAGACTCCTTACATCTACATCTAACACTTTAGCTATCCTATCCAAAACTTTGATGGTAGGATTTCCATTAATATATTTATAACAAGCGTCTCTAGTTACGCCCAACTGTTGGCTTAATTCCTTCACAGATATACCTTTACGCTTTAATATTTCCTTTATCAGCAATTCCATAATTCGTTATTTTTTGGATTGCAAAGATACATTAAGAATAAATATATCTGTAAAATAAAAGGCCAATAAAGGCCAAAAGATGGCCAATGTTTGTTAATGCATAGTTATAGCTATACAAATATCTGATAATCGTATAGTTATAACTATACAACGGCTATTTGTCAGAATAAACAAAATAAGATTTTACGAGAACAAGGACATAAGGAAAACTTACTCTTTGTATAGTTATGGCTATACAAATAATGGAGATTTCTCTTGGCTATCTCAGCAAAAATACTTATCTTTGCCCTGAAAATTTAAGATTCAGATTTATGCAAGATACAAACATTTTATATCAATTCTTTCCACGCTCCATGGGGGTAACCGAACCTATGGAAGACGTTGTTAATGTCTTTAAAGAAGTTGAAGATAAGATTTCATCTTCTACAAACGATTTGAGGTCTGATGATGTCTTATCTATAGTTCGTCCAGGGCTCGAAAAAATCGGTTATTGCGTGGAACAAAACAAGAAGGACGAAGGGAAAATCAAGGTTCCTGTTCTTTTCGGATACAACAACAGTATAGACAAACATTTTTATGCAGATGCCATTAGTGCAGACAAGAAAACAGTTATCGAGGTAGAAGCCGGCAGGGCTACCGAGAACCACCAGTTCTTAAAAGATATTTTCGAGGCATCAATGATGTTTGGCGTGGAATATTTAGTGATTGCCGTGAGGAAGATATACCGCAACCACAATGATTTTGAAAGAATCTACCCGTTCTTGGAGACAATGTATATTACCAACAGAATCAAATTGCCCTTAAAAGGAATTCTTCTCGTTGGATACTAAAAAATAAGGACATTCACAAAAGCTTTATTTATCAAAACCTTTGTGAATGTCCTTACTGATAATCTCTGCTATATCAGCATGTATCTCACGCGACATCAAATGAATGTACACATCATTACCACATGCATCAATGTATATAGGAGTATCTATAACTGAAACATTTAACTTTCTAACTATTTTTTCAAACATACTAGTAAACAAACGATTACGATATTCCTGCACCAACATTCCCGTTTCTTTTTTCTTAAAACTCATAGGAACATCTGAGATGTCATCACATTGATAATACAATATAGCATTAGGATGACCTATAAAAAATGTTGCAATCAATTGAGATACTTTATTCAAAAGCTTCATAGGTGTCACTTTTTGGACGTTACCTAATCTCTCAAGATAAATACCCCATAATTCAAAATCCTTTTCTTTCAAATAAGAAGTCAATTCTTTTGAAAAAAACAAATCACTATCAGCTGCAAGGCGAAGGTAAAATTTATCTCCTGCACTATTAGAAAAAGAATAGACCGCCTCTTTCATCAGAACTGAAATTCAAAGTCACACTTCTCTACGTTGCGCAACTTTTCCAGTTGCTCAGCCTTATGAGCCTTCAGTTTCTTGACCCATTCCGCCATCTTAGCAGAAGAGCTTTTTATTACTATTGTTTCATTTACATGTACCATAAGCCTATAATTTAAATATCGGGGCAAAAATACTACTTTTATTTGAAAACACCAAATTTTTAGCAGAAAATTTTGCTCCGACCTCCAATAATTCGATAAGTCGGCGCTCTGTGTCTGAAAAATCCGGCATAATCTTATCTATTTAGTTAATATTCAAAATGCAAAGTAAATGAATATTAGGCTAACTGACAAATTTTCAGAGTATTTTTAGTTTTCTTTGGCCTTTAGCAGTACGCTACATGCTTTCGAAAGGCATCATAGAGGGCTTTGTGTCGCCGTACAGATAGAAAACACGGAAAAGTTGTACTTTTATAGTCGAAATCTTAGAAATAACATTCAACATATCTATATTTTTTGTATCTTTACCGGCAAAATACGGATAGGATTGTCCGCTAACTTAATAAAACGCATTGTATGAAGAAATATTTGGCATTCCTTATATTCGCAGGACTAAGTTCCTGTATTGATGCTCAGACAGTCAAAGAGACTATCCGTGGCAAGTATGGCGAGAACCTAGGTACTGCTGAAACTACGGTAAGAGGTGGCAAGCGTGTGACTGTGTATAAAGACAAGTATGGACAAATTACTGGAACATCAGAAAGTAAGACCCACTCTTTCGGCAAGACCACTTCGGTTTACAAGGATAAGTATGGGCAAAAAACGGGCACCAGCACAAGTACAACAAGTCATGGCTTGTTCTCTTCCAGAACGACTTCTACCACTTATCGTGATAAGTATGGCAAGAAAACAGGTACTAGCACCACCAAACATTCTGGTAATACAGGTACCACCGTCTATAGAGATAAGTATGGGCAGGTTACTCGCAAGGGCAAGGTTAAGGGTAGGTTGCCAAACAAAAGTAGCAATTATTATTATGGATGGAGCAGTTCAAAGTCAAAAGGTAAATAATCCGAAAAAGCTTCTCCACGTTGCGCAACTTCTTGAGGTTTCAAAGCTTTTGACCTTACAGGTAGGGTGTTCAGTATTCAGTATTCAGTTTTTTTCGCGATAGTTAC
>UMFK01021096.1_pt1 | contig 39563 bp, 35 predicted proteins | sample 1964981 | NCBI WGS metagenome assembly UMFK01 (sample SAMEA4836043, study PRJEB28245) | human gut metagenome | biome: gut microbiome; material: fecal sample | place: Denmark | collected 2008
CTCCACAAGTCTCTTTGCTCTCTCAATGACCATCTCTGACACTCTCTTATGATGCTCTGGAAGCTCATCAAATGTTGAATAGATAACCTCCACATTAGGGCCCTCTATGGACTCTCTTATGTCTGTTACCTCCTCAGGTCTCTCATCTATGAGAAGGACGAGCAGGTGCATATCCTCATATCTTCTGCTGATCTGCTTTGCGATCTGCTTGAGAAGAGTCGTCTTTCCTGTCTTAGGTGGTGAAACGATCATGCCTCTCTGTCCCTTACCTATAGGGGCAAGAAGATTGATCATCCTGATAGGGATAGGAGCACCGTCTCCGTCAAGCTCTATCCTCTCATTAGGGAAGATAGGGGTCATCTCCTCAAAGCTCTTGCGGGCCGCTATGACCACAGGATCCTCATCGTTCACGCTTGCCACATATAAAAGGGCACTGAACTTTTCTCCCTGTGTCTTGTTTCTTATATTACCTGTGACTATATCTCCTGTCTTGAGACCAAATCTTCTGATCTGTGCCGGTGACACATATATATCCTGATCTCCCGGAAGATAGTTTGCACTTCTTATGAAGCCATATCCCTCAGGCATGACCTCAAGTATTCCGTGAGCCTGTCTTCCACTGTCGAGCTCCGGCAGATACTCGTTCACGTTCTGTGCCGTCTGATTTGACTGGACTCTGTCCTGGTATCTCTCCTGGCTCTGACCTCTGTCCTGATTCTGACCTCTATCCTGGTATCTCTCCTGATTCTGGCTGTGATCCTGATATGTAGCCATTCTTCTCATACGTCTCTGTCCATTGTTCTCCCTGGAATCATCACCTCTCGAGCCCTCAGAGTGATGTACTATCCTGGTTTTTCTGTATTCTGTGTCTCCGGCTGTCTCTCTGACCACATGCTCGGTCTTAGGCTCTGACACATTTTTCTTATTTTCCACTGAAACCGCTGTCACATGCTCCTCCACATATTTTATGAGGAACTGCGCAAGCTCCGCCTTCTTCATTCCCGAGCAGCCTTTTATACCATTATCCTTGGTAAACTGACGCAGCTCTGCAAGAGAAGCTTTACTAAAATCCATATATAATTGTCTCCTTTCACTGAAACCAATGATCAACAAATAAATTAAGTATTATGGGAATATAAACACTCTAAGAAATAAGTAGTGTCTCTCAATGATACATCAAATTCAATTACGGTAAAAAATAAAAATGCGCTAAGCACGCATATTATTCCCGCTCATTATAACATAAATAGAACAATTGTAAATATATTGATTTTAAATTTTACTAATGTTATCATATGAATGTTGTCCGTTCATCAGCACGGACAAACATTTTAACAAAGGATACACGATATGGGAACCGAATCTATTGTATTATATAAACTCATAGTGCTCTATATGCTTGACAGAGTTAACTTCACTCTGACCAATTCACAGATTTCAGACTTTGTTCTGGAGAAGGGCTACACCAATTATTTCACTCTTCAGGAAGCCATAAACGGACTTATAGAAAGCGAATTTGTATATGTATCAAGCATAAGAGGCGCATCCCATTATAAGATAACCTACAAAGGTGAGGAAGCCCTAAGCATGTTCGAGAACAGGATCCCATATGCCATCAAACAGGATATACTGGATTTCTTTGAGAAACAGCAGATCAACCTCAAAAAGGAAACTGAGATACAGTCTGACTACTACCTCAACGATTCCAATGAATATACCGTCTCCTGCGTCATCAACGACAGGAACGAGCCGCTGCTGGATATAAAGTTCAGCGTGCCTACCCAGGCCGTGGCTGTTGCCATATGTGACAACTGGCGTCAGAAAAGCACTGAGATATATGATATACTCGTAAAACAGTTATGGGCATCCAACACATCCAGCTAATATCAGCATAAAAATGACTGAGAATACCGAAAAGAATTATACTCCTCGATATTCTCAGTCATTTTTTTGTCTATTTATCTGACTATATGTTCATATTACTTTACTGCTGCTCCTGTGCCAGTGTCTCCTCTATGAGATTCCAGATCTCATCTCTTCCCTGCTTTGTCTGTGCGGAGAACGGTATCATCGTTGTTCCAGGAACAAGATCCAGTTTCTCACGTATGAGCTTCAAGTTCTTCTGAACCTGGCTTCTCTTGATCTTGTCCAGTTTTGTGCAAATGATCACCGGCTCATAGCCATTGTCCACGATCCAGTCATACATCATGCAGTCATTCTCCGATGGCACATGTCTTATGTCTATCAGCAGGAATACCTTTTTGAGCTGCGGAGAACCGTGAAGGTATCTCTCGATCATCTTGCCCCATTTTGCTCTTATCTCCACCGATACTTTTGCATATCCATACCCCGGCAGATCCACAAAGTACAGATTTTTATTTACATTATAGAAATTGATCGTCTGTGTCTTACCTGGCTGCGCGGATGTTCTGGCAAGCGACTTCCTGTTAAGCAATCCATTTATCAGAGATGATTTTCCTACATTTGACTTGCCGGCAAATGCGATCTCCGGGAGATCGTTATCAGGTAATTTACTTGTAATTCCACACACAGTCTCAAGCTCAGCGCTCTTTACTATCATATACTTCTCCTTATCTGACAAGGGCAAGGTCAAGCACCTGCCTCATGTCTTCCACTAAATGAATATTGACTCCAGATGTTATCTCTTCATCCAGCTCCAGATAATCGCTCTCATTTTTCGCCGGTATCAGTATATCTTTAACACCGATCATCTTGGCTGCAAGGAGCTTCTCCTTCAGGCCTCCAATAGGAAGCACCTCTCCTCTGAGAGTTATCTCTCCTGTCATAGCTATTCTGCCATTAACCGGCACGTTAAATATGGCTGAATACAACGCTGTCGCCATGGTTATTCCGGCAGACGGACCATCCTTTGGAACTGCCCCCTCCGGTATATGGATATGGAAATCGTGCTTTGCAAAGTAATCGTCTCCAAGCGCCAGTGATTCCTTGAGGGATCTGATATAACTCATTCCCGCATAAGCGGATTCCTTCATAACATCGCCCATCTTACCTGTGAGCTGAAGAGTTCCTGTCCCCGGAAGCACATTGACCTCTATCTCCAGAGTGACACCGCCAACCGCCGTCCAAGCAAGGCCTCTGACAGCGCCAATTTTATTCTTCAGATTTCCATTCTCATCTTTATATTTGTATGGGCCAAGGAAATCCTGGATATTCTTCTTTGTGACTTTGACCACATCCATCTCACCGGTGAGTATCTTGCGGCAGGCCTTCCGACACACCTTGTCTATATTTCTCTCAAGACTTCTGACTCCCGCCTCTCTCGTGTAGTGGCTTATGATCTCCCTTATGGCACCGGCATCTATCTTGAACTGAGATTTTGTCAGTCCGTTCTTCTCACGGGTCTTCTCCACAAGGTACAGCTTTGCTATATGATACTTCTCATTCTCCGTGTATCCCGATATATTTATGACTTCCATTCTGTCGAGGAGCGGCCCCGGTATACCGGAGATGTCGTTCGCCGTTGCTATGAACAGCACATTGCTCAGATCCACCGGCACTCCAAAATAGTGATCATTGAACTCTTTGTTCTGCTCACCATCAAGCACCTCGAGAAGTGCCGATGACACGTCTCCCTTGTAATCACTGCTCACCTTGTCTATCTCATCGAGAAGCATGAGCGGGTTGTTCGTCTTTGCCTTTATCATGGATTGTACAATCTTTCCAGGCATAGCTCCCACATATGTTTTCCTGTGACCTCGGATCTCCGCCTCATCGTGGACTCCGCCCAGTGATAAGCGGACATATTTCCTCGATGTTGCACGGGCTATCGACCTTGCTATGGATGTCTTTCCTGTTCCCGGAGGTCCCACAAGACAAATGATCGGAAGGTCCCCCTTATTGCTCAATATATGAACAGCAAGATAATCAACGATCCTCTCTTTGACCTCCTCAAGGCCATAGTGATCTTTGTCAAGTATGTCTATGGCTGACTGCAGATCATTATTATCTTCCGTTGACACATTCCACGGATAGCTGAGCATCACATCGATATAGTTTGCCGACACACTGCTCTCCACTGCATTCTGAGGTATGCCCTTATAGTAATTTATCTCTTTTTCTATCTTATCGTATACTTCCTGGCTGCAACCCGCCTCATCGAGTCTCTTCTGGAATTCTCTGACATTTGCATCTACGCCGTCGTCACCAAGCTCCTTACGGATAACGGACATCTGCTCTCTGAGCACATACTTTCTCTGATTCTCAGCGGTCTCCTGATTGACCTTTTCCATGATCTCTTTCTTGATCTTGCCGATTCCGAGAACTTCCTCCATTATCTGTATCAACCTCATAGCGCGGCTTCTGACATCTAGCATCTCCAGAAGCTCCTGCCTGTTGTCATCAGATATATTCACATAGTCAGCCATGCTGTCAACCAGCTTTCTGACAGACTTGAATGAACGTATCTCCCTGTACAGAACGTTGTTCTTCACTATACCCTCGTCAAATGCTTCCTTAAGCTTTTCCTTGAGTATGCTCTGTATAGCCTTCTCCTCATCCTCGCTGATGTCGTTAGTCTCCTCCACATCTGTCACGTGGCACACATAATATTTATCCTTGCTGTAATCCACAAGGCGCGCTCTCTTCTCAGTCTGTATGAGAACTCTCATGCCCTTGTTCTGAAGTCTGACAAACTGCTTTATCCTGGCTATGACACCTATCTCATAAAACGAAACTGTCTTATCGCCGTTCTTATGAACAGGATTTGCCAGAAATATACATTCCTCATTCTTGACTGCATGTCCCACCGCCTCGCAGGCTTCACGCGTTGTCGCATCAAGATAGAAGGACAATTCCGGCATAACCACGCCATCGTCAAGACTAATCATTGTCATCTCTAACATTTTCTCATTCATACCTGTTATCTCCGTATATATCATTAAAAAATAAGACGTTATCAACACTGCACATTTAAAGGCTTATAAGGGCGCAAATGTATGTCAGCGTTGTAACGTCTCATTTCGGCAATAATGACTATGCACTCTCGCCGTTATCTGTATTTGCCTTTTTCTTCCTTACCTTTTTCTTAGGAAGGTCTGTATCCTCTGATGGATCTCTGTAAGTCAGTACAGGTTCTTCATCGCCTGTTATGACACCCTTGGTAATAACACACTTCTCTATAGTTGGATCTGAAGGGATCTCGTACATAAGATTAAGTGTAGCATTCTCCATGATAGCTCGAAGTCCTCTAGCTCCGGTCTTACGCTCCATAGCTTCCTTTGCTATCTCTCTGAGTGCATCATCCTCTATCTCAAGCTGAACTCCATCAAGCTCAAAAAGCTTCTTATACTGCTTGCATATTGCACTCTTTGGCTCTGTCAGTATTCTCACAAGTGCATCCTCATCCAGAAGATCCAGAGTCACTGCAACAGGAACTCTTCCCACAAATTCAGGGATAAGTCCATACTTTACAAAGTCATGTGGCATAACCTGCTTGAGGAGCTGTCCAACGTCCTGCTCTGACTGCTCTATAACCTCTGCATTAAAGCCAATTGATTTCTGGCCAACTCTGTTCTCTATGATCTTCTCCAGTCCCTCGAACGCACCACCACATATGAATAATATGTTGGTCGTATCGATCTGGATAAGCTCCTGATGCGGATGCTTTCTTCCACCCTGAGGTGGAACTGAAGCCACAGTGCCCTCTATTATCTTTAACAAAGCCTGCTGAACGCCCTCACCCGACACGTCTCTGGTTATGGATACGTTCTCGCTCTTCTTTGTGATCTTGTCTATCTCATCAATATAGATTATTCCATGCTCAGCTCTCTCTATGTCATAATCAGCGGCCTGTATAAGCTTCAGGAGAATGTTCTCAACATCCTCTCCTACATATCCAGCCTCTGTGAGAGTTGTAGCATCTGCTATTGCAAAAGGAACGTTTAACAATTTTGCAAGGGTCTGGGCAAGATATGTCTTACCTGATCCCGTTGGGCCAACCATGAGGATATTACTCTTCTGTAATTCAACCTCAAAATCCTTCTGCGCAAGTATTCTCTTATAATGGTTGTACACGGCAACCGCCAGTACCTTTTTTGCCTCTTCCTGACCTATTACATACTCATCAAGAAATTCTTTTATTTCCTTTGGCTTTAACAGATTGATATCACCATCTGAATCAAGTCCTGCGTCAACCAGTTCTTCTTCTATTATCTCTGAGCATATCTCTACGCATTCATCACATATGTAAGCCCCAGGTCCGGCTATGAGTTTTCTAACCTGATCCTGTGTCTTATTACAGAAAGAACATCTGAGCTGTTTTCTCTCGTCACTACGATCTGCCATTACAATACCTCGATTATTCACTATTTATAATTGTCTGGAGCCAGTCTTTTCCAGAATCTGCGAATACACCGCCGGTTCTGCAGGCTGGCTCCAACCAACTGATACATCTTCTACATATCAGATATCTCTATCTGTATTATCTGTTTGTTATAACGCTGTCGATAAGGCCGTATGCACAAGCCTCCTCAGCAGTCATCCAGTTATCACGATCTGTATCTGCCGCGATAACATCAAGTGGTTTTCCTGTATTCTCACTCAGCATTTTGTTGAGTTTCTCTTTTGTCTTTAATATATGTCTGGCTGCGATCTCTATCTCTGTTGCCTGCCCCTGAGTTCCACCAAGTGGCTGATGTATCATGATCTCCGAGTTTGGAAGCGCATATCTCTTGCCCTTTGTTCCTCCTGCAAGAAGGAATGCTCCCATGCTCGCTGCCATTCCACAGCATATTGTTGAAACATCACACTTGATATATCTCATTGTGTCATATATTCCCATTCCGGCTGTAACTGATCCACCCGGGCTGTTGATATATAACGAGATATCCTTTGAAGGATCCTCTGACTCAAGGAATAACAACTGTGCTATAACAAGGCTTGCAGTTGCATCATTTACCTCATCTCCAAGAAAGATGATTCTGTCTTTCAGCAATCTAGAATAAATATCGTATGTTCGCTCTCCGCGGCTAGTCTGTTCTACAACGTATGGTACCAATGCCATGTTATCTACCTCCAATACATATCAAGCCAATCTGTCTGTTAAAATATTAAACTTCCTTTGACTCATCTACAAGAAGCTTTGCAGCCTTCTTAACTGCTACATCCTTCTTGATGCTGTCCTTCTCTGCGTCGCCCATGAATCCCTTGATATCCTCAAGCTTCATCTGGTACTGAGCTGCCATCTTTGAAAGCTCCTCGTCAACTTCCTCGTCAGTAGCCTCAATGTTCTCAGCCTTTACTACAGCCTCAAGAACTGCTCTCTGCTGGATTCTCTTGAGTGCGTCCGGCTTGATTCTCTCCATGAGAGACTCCTCTGTAACGTTTACGATCTGCATATACTGCTCAAGGCTGATTCCCTGATACTGAAGTGTCTGAGCGAACTCATCCTTCATTCTCTTCTGCATATCCTCAACCTGTGCATCTGCAATATCCATAGTTGCGTTCTCGATAACCTTGTCAAGAACCTTTGCTTCCTTCTCGTTTGCAGCGTCTCTGTTCTTCTTTGCAAGTATCTTCTGCTTTACCTCTTCCTTGTACTGGTCAAGTGTATCGCATCCGCCTACCTCGCTTGCGAACTCATCATTGAGCTCTGGAAGCTGTGACTCTGTGATAGAGTTGATCTTGCACTTGAATACTGCCGGCTTTCCTGCAAGCTCCTCAGCCTGGTAATCCTCTGGGAATGTTACGTTAACCTCAACATCCTCTCCGATGTTCTTACCAACAAGCTGATCCTCAAATGTATCGATGAATGAATGTGAGCCAAGAACGAGCTTGTAGTTCTCACCCTTTCCACCATCAAATGGAACACCATCAACAAATCCCTCGAAGTCAAGAGTAACCTCGTCGTCAAGCTGTGCTGCTCTTCCCTCTACGAGTACCTTTCTTGCGTTCTGAAGCTGCTCCTTCTTGATGTCCTCAAGAACCTCGTCATCTGTTACTTCAACGTCGATCTTCTCAACTTCGATTCCCTTGTAATCGCCAAGTGTAACCTCAGGCTTTACAGCAACCTCTGCTGTGAATACGAAATCCTTGCCCTTGCCCATCTCTATTACGTCAATAACTGGCTGTGATGCGATCTCAAGCTCTGAAGCTACAGCCTCTTTTGGATAATACTCGTTGATCATTGCATTTGCAGCATCCTCATAGAATACTTCCGGGCCATACATCTTCTCGATGAATGCCATTGGCACCTTGCCCTTACGGAAGCCTGGAACATTGAATCTGTTCTTTGTCTTGTTGTAAGCTGCTGTCATTGCCTTGTCAAAATCTGCTGCAGGTACTGTGATTGTAAGCTTTGCCATGCTGTGCTCAAGCTTTTCTACTGTGAAACTCATCTTTTTATTTCCTCCTTGAAATGTGCAAATGGTGCCTTAAGCCCTACAATTAAGGCACTCAGATAGCATCCATTTATCTTTTTCTTGTTTATATGTGTGGACAAAGTCCACATCAATCATCGATTATATCATAATGTGCAAATGATTGTCCAGTCCATTATACTATTATTATAATAGAAAGTTTTCACGACACAAAAGACCTGATGTATGGATCATACACCAGGTCTTCTTTTTGTTCGTAGATCTAACGGAGATTATAAGCCAAGCTTATCTTCCTGACATCTGCTCTTCCTGTCTCTTGATCATCTGACGAACCATCTCGCCACCGATTGAACCTGACTGAGCTGATGTTAAATCTCCATTGTAGCCATCCTTAAGATCAACACCGATCTCCTTGGCTACCTCCATCTTGAACTTGTTCATAGCACTCTTTGCCTCTGGAACACTTGTCTTGTTAGAGTTTGAACTTGCCATAACCCTGTACCTCCATATTGAAATAATTATTTAAGACTTTCGTCTTGTTAGTATTATTAACAATATGGCTTATGTTATAATGGCAATTTCTGTTATGTGCCATGAACTTTTTATCTGAAAATCACTTTTCTCTTAATACTTCATTGGCTCCTCTTCGCCATTCATGACTCTGAGTGCGCCCTGAGCAAGTGCAAGGAGCTCATCCTCTCCTGCATATACTGTAAATGGAGCAATAAATCCTGCTCTCTTCTCAAGCTCTTCGCATGTGTGCTTTGAATATGCGATTCCACCTGTGAGGATGATCTGATCAACCTTTCCTCTGAGAACTGTTGCCATACCACCTATATCCTTGGCAACCTGCTGATAGAATGCATCCTGAACAAGCTTTGCATGCTCATCGCCCTCATTGACAAGCTTCTCAAGATCTCTTGCATCGTTGCTTCCGATGTAAGCGTTGAAGCCGCCCTTTCCAACGAGCTTCTTCATAACCTCAGCCTGTGTATACTCGCCTGAGAAGCACATCTTTACAAGTGCTCCTGAAGGAACGCCACCTGCTCTCTCTGGTGAGAATGCACCGTCACCGTCAAGTGCGTTGTATACATCTACTACCTTACCGTGATCATGGGCACCAACTGATACACCGCCACCCATATGTACTACGATGAGGTTCAGGTCTGTGTACTTCTTGCCAACTTCCTTTGCATATCTCTTGGCTACTGCCTTCTGGTTGAGTGCATGGAACACGCTTATTCTTGGAAGCTCAGGTACTCCTGAAAGTCTTGATGATGGCATAAGCTCATCAACAACGACTGGATCTACGATGTATGAAGGAACTCCGAGCTCATCACCGATCTCTCTTGCGAGGATACCGCCAAGGTTTGATGCATGCTGACCCTGCTTACCGATCTTAAGATCCTCAAGAAGGTCATCGCTTACTGCGTATGTACCGCCTGGGATTGGCTTGAGCATTCCACCACGTCCTACACATACATCAAGTGTCTTGATGTCAAAGTTCTTCTCAGCAAGGACATCAAGAATAACCTTCTTTCTGAAGTCCTTCTGATCTACTATCATATTGAAGCCTGCAAGCTCCTCTGTTGTATGTCTGAGTGTCTCCTCAAACAGAAGTGTCTCGTCCTCGAACACACCGATCTTTGTCGATGTTGAACCTGGGTTTATTATAAGAATCTTATATGACATTTTTTAAACCTCCAAATGTTTTTTATGTATGGCTTATTTGTTTGCCTTAAGTGACTCTGCAACAACTGCTGCAAGTGCTATTGAGTTGAGCTTAACCTCAAATGTATCTGATCTTGATGTAAGGATTACAGGAGCATCTGTACCTGTTATGATACATCCGTTCTTACACTTTGTTGTATGAACAAGTGTCTTGTATACAAGGTTACCTGCATGTATGTCTGGGAACAGAAGGATATCGGCATCTCCAACGATCTTTCTGTCTGTAGCTCCCTTATGGATAGCTGCCTCTGGCTCGATCGCAAGATCCATTGAAAGAGGTCCGTCAACGATACAGCCTGTGATCTCACCGTTCTCGTTCATCTTTGTGAGCTCAGCAGCCTCTACTGTTACAGGCATCTTAGGATTTACAACCTCTACTGCTGCAAGTGGAGCAACCTTTGGACAAGGTATTCCGCACGCATGAGCAACCTCTACAGAGTTCTCTATGATCGACTTCTTCTCCTCAAGTGAAGGATAAGTCATGAACGCAACATCTGTAAGGTACAGGAGTCTGTCAATACCAGGGATCTCAAATACACATACATGTGAAAGTGGCTTACCATTTCTGAGACCAACCTCTTTGTTGAGGACACTCTTCAGGAAATCCTTTGTTGAGAGAAGTCCCTTCATATACATGTCAGCCTTATGATCATGAACAAGTTTCACTGCCTTAAGTGAAGCCTCTATATCATCTGGCTCATTTACGATCTCATAACCTGTAAGATCCATACCGATCTGATCTGCGACCTCTCTGATCTTTGCCTCGTCACCCACAAGTATAGCATCTGCGATTCCCTTCTCCTTTGCTGCCTTTACAGCCTCAAGAATAGGCGCATCCTGTGCTACTGCAACTGAAACTGTCTTTCTGCTGCACTGTGAAACCTTTGCCAATAAATCATCAAAACTTTTACTCATCTTTCGCACCTCACGTGATATTTATTATTTATACAAGTCCATTTTGTATGTTATCACTTATAAATCTAAAGGTCAACCACATTGTCCCATGTTATTATTACTGTCATTTTGATTCTCCGGTAAATTTTTTCCTGTAAAATACGATTCCCGCAACCGAAACTACGGCAAAGCACATAAGCAGTATGACCTTCGAAACAGGATCCCGATCTCCGGTGTCCGGCGTATCAGGAGTGTTTGGCGTGTCGGGTGATGGATGTTCTTTTATTTTCTGATTTGTTATGATCACCGGATCATCCATGGTATATTCACTTTTTGATGTGTCTATCTGAATTTTTTTGTCTGTTTTTTCGTAACCCTCCGGGGCAGCTAACTCCTCTATGCTATACGTGCCTCTGGCAAGTCCGTAAAATACAGCCTGTCCATTTTCTTCCGATTCAGCTTTTGCGATCAGAGCACCCCGGTCATCATATATGCCAAACACAGCCCCGGCAAGCGGACTGCCATCCTCCTGATCCGTCTTGAGTATATGCACCATGCCATAGTGATTTTTGACATTTATCACCGGTGGCTCATCTGCACTCTCCGGCACGCTCACCAGTATGGAATTTACCCCCGGGTCGGCAATATAACCCTTGGGAGTTCTGGTCTCCTTTATATAATACTCTCCCGGCTCTAGTCCGGTGAATTCTACACTGCCGGCTTTGTCAGTCTTTTTTGTCATGAGCTTTTCATGATCAGATGCCCTGTACAATGTGAACTCCGCATCCGCAAGAGGTGTCTCCAGAATATCATCCGTCTTGTGGACACTTATGCTCCCTCTGATCTTCTCTTTTTCTTTTGTATAAACTGTCTGTGAAGCAAGGTTCACATCCTCATGTGAAGCTACGACCTCTCCCTCATAATCCTCATCCGTAAGCACCTCATAGCAGACAAGAGCCGAACCACTTATGCTGTCAGCCGAAAACCTGAAATTCACATCCACAGTCATCTCCTCTGCATCTGCGGTAAAACATTTCTCTGACGTTGATCCATCTGCCCCAAGCGGTCTGCCCGACTCCTGTGAGACAACGCTTCCGCTCAGTTTATATCTGTGCCCGATATCCAGCCCTTTCATACTCACCGTGTCCGTGATATCTGCAGTTTCCGCATCCGGATCAATGAACTTCGATCCGTCTTCACTGTTCTTCGCCACAGATTCTATCTTCGGCATCCTCTCATCAACTATATCCCCAAGATCAAACACGCACTCATCTGAATCTATTTTGAATTTTATCGGAGCAATGCTCTTATACTTTCCCCTATTTGCATCACAACGAAGCTCTGTCAATGTGTACTCTCCATACGGCAGTGATCCTTTGGTCTTGTCCGGCTTTCCATCCCCAAACCAGATATCATCCGTAGAACTGGAGTATTCGCCATTGGCATCAGTTGTTATCTCCGCAGACTGGGTGCCATCGGAGTTCTCGACGAGGAATCTCACATTTGCGATCGCTGTCCCATCCTCGGCATCCACTTTTTTGAATTTGAAGTCACCTCTTACGACATGGTTCCCGACCACAAGCTCGTAGCCATTTACCAGACGAACAGTGTCGCCATCCTGTTCTATTCTGTCCAGATATATTCCATCTGAACTATCCTTTATAATATTGCCATCCTTTGCGCTTTTAAATATTGAATTCACAAGCGTGTACCCTTCTGGGGCTTTTGTCTCCTGAACCGTGATTGTTCCCGTCTGCAAAACCACATCCTCAAGGCCGCACTTACCGCTGTCATCCGTCTTAAGCGTCCAGCTCTGATTCGGCTTCTCTGGGAGCTCGTCCACGGAATTATAAAAATTCCTGTAATAATTGACTGTAAACTCAGCCCCTGACAAGACAGCATCTCCCTGAGATTTATCTCCCGTCTCCGCATCCTGTTTGTATATGCTCAGATCAATCTTGCCTGAGATCACCTTGTCCCAAGTCTCCCAGCTTATTTCAAGCTCCGTGGATGTACTGACCTCCTTGCCATCCACGGACAGGAATTCTCCTTCTTCGTTTATAACGAGCTGTGCCACAGCACTGTTTCTCTCATAGTTGTACGGAGCCCTTTCCTCATATATCCTGTATGTTCCGAACGGCATATCTGTGATCTCATAGGTTCCAAGTCCGCCATATTCTGACATCACAACTATACCATGTCCATTCTCATCAGTCTCTATCTGAGCCACCAGAGTGCGCAGACTCTGTGTGCCGTTTTTCACTTCCATCTCAATATTGTACAGAGCTTCTCCCACACCGGCGCCGGAATCTCTGTCGGTCTTGTGCAGACTGAACTTTCCAAGAACAGGCTTCTCTCCCGTCCATTCAATATCCATAGAAATACTGCTTGAAGCTACCGTTCCAAATAACAACTGCTGGTCATCATCTACCTGAGTGGAATCTACAGTATACACTGTAACTCCAGGGATCCCTTTACCAGACTTTACTGTGCCCGTTCCCTTATAAGCCTTCTCAGCACTGAAAAAGAATCTGTCGCCTCCCATTATAGTTACCTTACCTGTCTTGTGGATGGTGAACTCCTTTTCTCCGCTTTTCCTGATATGGAGCCATGTATCCGCCGGTACCGAGATCCTCACTCCATTCTCAGCATCTGCCTTACACCTCATTATCCTGGTTCTTCTTCTCTTCTCACCAGTCTTCTTATCCACATAACCGGTATAATCCTTAAGACTTACATAATTACCGTAATTCTCTTTGCTTCCATCATCTATTATCTCTATATCTGCCTGATCTCCCTGAAGGACGATCTCATCTCGCTTTGTCTCCGATATGTATTTATAGAATTCGTCTATAACGTCAAAATACTGTCCATGTCTTATATAATTCAAAGTCAGTGTCATGATGAGCTGTCTGTGATCTGCGGACACCCCCTTAAAACCAGACCACGCATATTCACTTCCCGGTCCATACAGAAACGCTTTCTGAAGCAGTCTGTTATTTGTCACGGAAAATGCCACCTTGTCCGTGCTCTTAACTTCATTTTTCTTATGATCGCCGCAGTATGCCCTGTACTCTACACCATCCTTATGCACCGTGTAATGCCTCGTGTATGGCATCCCATTGTAAAACACCACATCGCCGCTTAGGATGCAGTCCACATCTTCATAACTTATCTCATATCCGGCCATAGCCGCAATTCCATCCGTTGAGGTGGCCATAACATCAGTATGCCTGCTTTTCTCCCCGGCATACAGTTCGTCAGCACTTGACCTTGTACTGAACCTATGATAAAAAACCACACCGGCCACACATACGGCCAGAAGAACAGCCAGCAGAATCTTATATACATACAATCTTTTCATAATCTCTTCCTTTCTGTTTGAGTTTCAGCCCATTCATAACCGTATCCGGTAAGAGCCGTCTTCATGAATCTGTTTAGCTGTTTTATGTGCACAAAAAAAGCTTACGTGCATTAAAAAGCACGCAAGCTTCATTGTCAATAGAATGGCAAACATTCCTCAACAAAGCGAATTTCCACTGAAAATCACCCGTTTTTTACATGGTCTGTATATTTTGATCTCATTTATAAATTGGGATTTAACCCTCTGGATAATTAAGTCTGCTGTCATCTATATCATACAGAACCTGTGACAGGAATTTCTCTGCAAGATAGTTCGCCATACCGAGATTCATATCCAGGTAATTGCCGCACTCTCTTGGATTTGCTCCAGGGATCGGATCGTGATAATGTCTTATGAATTCGAACATTGATATCATAAGCTCCACTATATCCTTCGACTCATAATCGCCTGCGAGTATGAGATAAAATCCCGTCCTGCAGCCCATAGGTCCAAAGTATATGACCCTGTCCTTATACTCTTCATTATTTCTCAAGAATGTCGCACCGAGATGCTCTATGGTATGAACCTCCGCAGTGTTCATAACCGGCTCATAATTCGGCTTTGTCATCCTTATGTCAAATGTTGTGAGGATCTGATCCCCAGCCTTATCCTTTCTCGACACATAAATGCCCGGATTCAGGAGAAGATGATTTATCTGAAAACTTGCTATCTTATCCATGTCTACTTCACCTCATATCTCTTTATTATCTCTGTCATCATGTTTACACTGTTCCCTATAGCCTTTGCCGCAAATGTAGGATAATCCATCTCTGCACTGTCATCAGCCTTGTCCGATATGGCCCGGACAACAAGGTACGGAACCTTATTCAGCACTGCAACATGTCCTATGGCCGCGCCCTCCATCTCTGCACATCTTCCACCAAATGTCTCCACAAGCCATTTCTTCTTGTCCTTGCTCCAGATAAACTGATCGCCGCTCACCACTCTTCCAGTGAACACCTTGACTCCTATATTTGCTGCATCCACTGAGTCCTGTGCTATCTTAAGCAGCTCATCGCTGGTCTTGAACACGCTCAGCTCTGTATCAGGGATCACACCCGGCTCATATCCAAGGGCGGATACATCCATATCGTGCTCCACGGTATCCGTAGCCAGAACGATGTCTCCTATATCTATGTCAGCATCCAGTGATCCGGCTATTCCGGTGTTGATGATAGCTGACACTCCATACATGTCGATCAGCGACTGGGTACACATGGCCGCATTGACCTTGCCGACACCACACTTTACGACCACGACATCCGTTCCTTCTATCTGTCCTTTGTAGAAGCTCATGCCACACTTGTCTGTGACCTGGAGCCCATCTATCATCTCTTTCAGTCTTGCGACTTCCTCGTCCATCGCACCTATGATTCCAAGCATCTCTTATACCTCCATTATCCATTGCTACCTGTCAACTATACTACAACATTCGGAATATGTATATCCTCTTCATAAAAGGAACCTGTCTCCTAAAGCTCCTGAACAGCACCCGAAGTTCTCCCATACGCTGTACATATTCGTCCCCGGACACCTCGCCGCCATAGCTTATGCCTTCCATATATGCCGCAAGGTCCTCAGTCTCCGCCGGATCTGCGCCCTTACAGAAATATTCAAGCTGCTGCCTGTGATTTCCCGCCTTCGAAAAATCATCCGACGCAAGTCTTGCATAATCACACATATACCTATAGTAAGCTATCACATTTCCAGTCTTATCTCTCCTGTGATAACCCACAAAACGAACTATCTTCCTGACTGCTATACGCCCCACAAACAAGAGCACTGCAAATGCTATACATCCCGCCAGAACATATATTATCCACACGGCATTTCCAAGTGAAAATGCTGTGCCGGTCGTATCTGTTCCGGTATCTCCGCTGTCATCACCTACGAGCCATCTTCCAAATCTGGACCAGAAATCATCCTGGGTCTCATCCTCATCTTCACTCGACGGAGGTGTCAGCTCCACGACCTGCCATCTGCCACGTATGAACGCCTCTATCCACGCATGAGCTCCGCCATCGTCCACATCCACCTGAACAACAGCCGTTCTTCCAAGCTCTGATGAGCCTGAATAATAATCATCGTAACTGAACTGTTCTTCATCGAGCATTGTTCCGTCAAGGATCTCGGTGTAATCCACGGCATACCCCTCCACATATCTTGTGGGTATCCCCATGTATCTCAGGATCAGTGCCCCCGCAGTGGCATAATTGGCACACAGGCCCTTCTTCGTGGTATCAAGGAAATAATTGACATAATCCTCATCCCTCGGCGTGGCTCCCGGATGCAGTGTGTACGGATAATTCTCCAGGAAGTATATATACACCTTCTGCAGCACATTATCCACACTGTCTTTTTCCGTGATTCCTGCGCTCTCACAGAATCTTCGTATTGAATCCATATTCTCCTCTGGAATCTCAAGATACTTGTCATCCACCGACGACATAACCGGCTCAGCCAGAGCGGATGGACTGTACTCCACACTGTACAATGAATCGCCCTCTTTGTAAGTATTCATGGCTTCTATATCAGTGTAGTAAGGGTAATATTTTAGATCTCCGGCGCCATCTATGTTCTGTATATCCATTCGTCCTCTGGCATGTCCTTCAGAATTGACCGGTGACGGATAGTCGCCATCCTTATCTCTGTCCCAATGATCCCAGCTATACTCATCACCAACGAACGCTTTCAGATAGATCCTGTTTGTGCTATATGGTGCAAATGTGATTACCAGATCCGTCTGTCCATCAAGTGTGACATCCGACACGCCACCAAGTTTTCCATTCGCCAGGCCTCCGGTATTCGCCGAATTCCTTAGGGATTCAAATCCATACATGATGAGATTTCCAAGCGGGCCTTCGATTTTGTTCTTCGCCGAGCTATCACGATACCTGTACAGATAAGTCTGCTGCGGCTTGACAAGAATAACCGCACTTCCCACCAATATACATACAGCCGCCACACCGACCGCAAGCTGCAGAGACGCCCTGTCACTATGCCTGTAACTGAATCTTCGCTTCTTCTCATCATATTCAAACGTACTGTCCTTGTCAGTTATACGGAAGTGACCATTTCCCTTAAGGCAGATAACTCCCAAAAGTCCTGTGGATACCATGAACATGTAAATAACATCCGGCTCAAGCCTGAAAAACAATGGTAATATAAACACAGGAAGTGAAAACCACACTGCCCAGAACACACTCATATTCGTGTTAAGGAAAATGTTGAGGATTATTATCTCTACACAGCCTATAGCGATGGCTGCCACAGGAACAGTGAGCATCCTGTTGGACAAAGTCTCGGAGAATACCTTAACCTCCTGGGCTCCATAATAATCAGTCACATGATCCAGAAACTCATTTACGATAGCATAAAATCCACTGTTTATATAACGTCTGAGAAGCATGATGAACAGGACAAAAGCGACAAGAAATATGACATATCCAACATCTCTCACCCACACCTTGCCTGATTTGAACAGACCACAGAAGTACATGGCCAGCAGCGCATACGCCAGAAATATAACGGGAACACCGTACGCCATATCTATACACGACAAAAAGCCGCACATTGAACCACCTATGATAAATATCTCCAGCAGGCATTTTGTAGCAATACCTCTGCTGTCCGATTTTCTTCTGCGCAGCTTTCTTTTTCTGTAATCCGCGCCTTCTCTGCCTCCATCTGTGATCTCCGGATCGTTGAGCAGCCTTACACCTTCACAGAATTCTACCGCTTTCCTGTCTTCAGTTTTCTTTTTTTTACCAAAGATTCTACCCAATTATGTATCCTTTCACACGATCTCCATATGTAAACACTACATTGCCATCCGCTCTCATATCGCCGGAAACAACTATGATCCTTCTGTCAGAATCCAGATTCTTCTCAAGCATCGATAACCCATAGCCAAAATCTGCATACGCCTGCTCATAAAAGATCTTCTCCATCCATTCAGCGAGATCATCCCTGCTGTCTATCGAAGTCCTGACTATATCGCCCTGCGCGCCGCTCCAGTAATAGAATGTAAACGGCAGTTGTTCATCCAACAAACTTACAGCCATGCCGTAGGCGGATTTCAGTACATCATTCAATATATGTGTCTCATCATCGGCAAGCTCTACCAATATCATGAGCTGGCTTGACGACATGCTCTCTCTGTCCTTTACCATCAGCACGTCTTTTTTTGCTGACAGCTTCCAATGTATATTCTGAAGCTTATCCCCCGGCTGGTATTCTCTCACATCCACAACCTCGGAGAAATCATGACCTTTTTTCCGGCTCTCCTCAGCCTCGTTCATCCCCTGTGAAACCGCGGTCATATCCGCCTCCACATCAACCTTTCCGGAAGGGAAAACCTTGTACTCTTTTACCGAGTTGCATTTGCTCTTTATCCTCACAAATCCAAGCCAGTCAGTAACACATATTTTGTCCGCTTTCACCTCCAGTGCACCTACATACGACTGGGCTATCTGGTAGTCCACCACATTCGCACTGCGCGAATATGCAGGTATGCACAGCGTATGCCTGCCATTTGTATGGAAAAGATCATTCTCCATGCTTATCTCTATCTCTGTGTTCATATTCGGAATAATGCTACTGTTGTCGAGCACAACCGATACGAGAAATGGCGAGTCCACCGTAAGGTTCTGCTCCCCGCCGCCAAACTTTACAGTCAAATGCCTTGAAAGCACAAAGGTGCATACTATTGACACGACCGGCAGAACTATCATCAGTATCATAACTATGAAATTAAAATATGAATGCACAAAAAGAAGGATCAACAGATTTATAACAAACACGAGAATGTATTTGAATACATGCCATGCGTACTTCATCCGCTGATCCTCCTTTACTTATATCTCTTATGTTCTCAGTTCTAAGTCCTTGGAACCTTAACCTGACTTCTCACTTCATCCAGAGCCTCTGCGACAGTCATTCCATTAGCTCTGGCACGGGCTGCAAGCTTTACCCTGTGCCCAAGCACGTCGTTGAACACCTCTGCTATGTCTCCCGGCACAACATATTCTCTTCCAGAGAGCACCGCCATTGCTCTGCTCATCCGCAGAAGTGCATTTGCGCCTCGCGGACTTGCTCCCATCGAGAAGAGCTCACTCTCCCTGGTAGCCTCAACCAGAGTCACTATGTAATCAAATATTGAATCATGCACACTCAAAGTTCTCGCCTTATCCTGAAGACCTATCAGTTCATCTCTCGTCACTATTCTCTCTACACTGTCCATAGGTACAAATTCCTGACCTTTAAGTATCTGCACTGCAGCCTCGTGGGATGGGTATCCCATGGAAAGTCTCACCATGAATCTGTCAAGCTGGGACTCCGGAAGCATCTGCGTTCCCGACGAACCAACCGGATTCTGGGTTGCCATGACCGTGAAAGGCTGTGGAAGTTCCCTTGTAACAGCATCGACTGTCACATGTTTTTCCTCCATGATCTCAAGGAGTGCCGACTGAGTCTTAGGCGATGTTCGGTTTATCTCATCCGCAAGGAACAGATTACAGAACGCTGAACCCTCTCTGTACTCAAACTCACCGCTTTTTGCATTGTACATGGAAAATCCCATTATGTCACTCGGCAGAACATCCGGTGTAAACTGGACTCTGTTATATTTCATATCCAGAGTTCTGGCAAATGCCGTTGCAAGAGTGGTCTTGCCCACACCCGGGATATCCTCAAGCAGTATATGTCCACCCGCAAGTATGGCAGCATAGACCTTGATTATTATATCTCTTTTTCCCTTTACGACCTTCTCTACCTCATCAACGACCCGGTTCTCTATATCTGTCATACGCCGTCCTTTCTCTTAGCTCTGGTTAACTCTCTTCACCTCTGATATGAACTTATCCTGTGGCAATGGTCTTGAGAAATAATAGCCCTGAATGTAATCCACTCCAAGATTGCTGAACTCCCTGAGGGATTCCTCCGTCTCCACGCCTTCCACTACGATCTTCATATTCATATCCTTAACCATGCTTATGGTGTTCTTGACAACCTTCATCATCTTGTCATCTGTGTCTATATCCGCAAATGTCTTGTCCAGCTTAACTATCGCAAACGGCATGGATGCTATCCTCTTCATATTGGAATAACCTGTTCCAAAATCGTCAAGTGAGAATGCAATACCATAATCTGTGAGACTGTTGATATTGTCCATTATTGTCGTCTGAGCATAGGCAGCCGCAGTCTCAGTAATCTCAAGATTTATCTGCTCATTGCTGACTCCGTAACGCTCCATCACCGCCCGCACGTCTTCTGATAACTCACTGCTCATGCACTGGATAACCGACAGATTCACCTCAACATATTCCAGTCCGAGATTCTTGAATTTCTCTCCAGTTATGAAACGGCACACCTCTTCAAGGACGAACTTACCTATCTTATGGATCATTCCATTCTCCTCCGCAGCAGGGATAAATATCTCCGGCGAAATGTATCCATACATATCATCATTTAATCTCAGAAGTGCCTCAGCACTGTTATATTTTCCAGAATCTATGCTGTATATCGGCTGATAGTAAACCTCAAACCTGTTCTCGGCAAATGCCTTTTCAAGTATCATGTCCATGTCCCGCATCAGATCATATCTTTCCTTGTTATAGATATCTCTGGCATAGAGAACACGGCCTGTATACTCGTGCTCAGCAAGCTCACCGCCAAACCGCATCACACTGTCAACATCCTCTATATCCTGAGGACATCTGGTGATACATATTATCGGCAATAGATTTATAAACATATCATTATACTTATATCCCTTCTTCAGATTCTCGTTTATCCGCTCCGCAAAATCCTCAGCCTGATCCTTGATACGCTGATTCATGACACATCTGAACATTCCGGTTCCCAGATAATACCACTCAACATCATATCCGTATGGTCTGCTCCACTCTAAAAAGTCTTCAGAGATCTCCCTGAGCAGCTTATGATATTCCTCAACTCCCAGAATCCCGCGAAGAGTCTTGTCATTCTCCATAGTTATCATAACTACCGTTATATCAAGGCCATTATCCAGAGAATTTCTCACGTCGTCCATGTATCTTGTGATCTTGTTCAGGCCCGTGGCACTGCTTATAACCTGCTCCGGACTCTGTATCAGCAACGCAACGAACAGTAATCCAATCGCATTTGCAAACATCTCAATCGGAATATCCGGGTTAAACATCTGAAATACGGCCGCAACAACAACCAATGGGAATATCGCTATGGTTGATACAAATCTTCCTCTTGTAAGTCTCCTGTGATATCTCGTAACAACCATGAAGCCCAGAATCATATAAAATATTCCGGCAGCATACAGAAATGTCATGAAAAACTCTCTTCTGTACTCTCCCTGTCCGCCTATACTGAATACACACGGAGTGAAAAAATTAACTCCGAGCATGGTCATGCACAGCAACGTTGGAAGTGCCAGTATGAAACTCTTCACTTTACCTCTGAATATATGTATGGCATCCACTATGTTCACCACATAAGCGGCATACATAGCCGATGAAACGACATGGAAAAAGAGATATCCCGTATGGAATATGTATTGGGTGACTACATGCCTTTCACCCATATTGTCAAATGCGATGGCGCCTATATCAAACGCTGTGGCAACCATTGCAATGGTCAGAACAAATTGAAACTGCCTGTTTAATTTGCCTCTGGTCATCTTCTTCATGATGACTGAGACCATGATAAGAGTAAACACGCAGAATGCCGCGTAATCAAAGTATAGTACTTTGCTCATATTATCCTCCTATGTACAACTCCTCCACCTGTAGAATAATATAACAAATATTTCTAGGTCTTTCAACGCATTATATCCGGGCGGTCTGTTATCACTGCATCTACGCCCAGTCTGCACATACGTCTCATCCAGTGTGGATCATTCACAGTCCACACATATACCGGTATGTGCTTGCGCTTCATTCTCTTCACAAATTTCTTCGTGCAGAGAAGATAATTCGGCGATATAAAATCCGCTTTACACCGTCTCATTCTTCTCTCAGGGAAATACTCATTCAATCTGACACCGAGCTTAGCCTTTTTCTTACCGACGAGCAGTCCGGTCTTTATCCTCGGGTCTATGGCCTTCACATTGTACGACACTTTGTCCTTGAAGGATTTTATCGAGAACTCACCGTATCCAAATCTCCCCTTGACAAGATCTATGACACGCCTCTCGTATCCGCTCTCCTTTAATTCTATATCAAGACATATCTTTCCGCTGCAGAGTTCCAGGACTTCGTCAAGCGTAGGCACTCTGTAGCCTTCTTTTGATGCAATATCGTTGATCCTGTTGTATGTCATATCTCCTATCTTTCTGCCGTCTATAGTTCCATCATGAAATACTATGAGTATATTATCACTGGTTTTCCTCACATCGAACTCCGCCATATCCGCCTTCAAATCTATAGCTATCTGAAACGCTTCAAGTGTATTCTCATGAGGCGCAAGGGCACTCGCTCCTCTGTGTGCTATCACCATAGTCTCTCTATTCATGCAAATATACATCTCCATTCTGATCAATATTTAAATCATATATATCATCTATCGGTATCTCGGTTCTGTCTTCCATAACTATCTTTTTCCCATATACGTCAACATTGCGTATATATCCCGACACATGTTCGTATCTTCCACCGGCTTTTCTGTCATCCTTTACAAAATACTCTATACTCACACATTTTTTGTCTGCATTATGCATTATATTCAACAGTTTCTGATCAAGAACCATTTTCTGACTCTCATCCAGCTCCAACTTCTCATCGGTGAGCCTTGCAGTCTCCGCTATGGCTGCTCCATGTCCTGTGAGTGCGGCAAACGGGGCAAACTGTGCTGCTCTGTCATGGATAGACATGTGCGGATGAACAGAGGACACGTGATGTGGAAGCTGTATTATGTCATCGTAATTATCTTCCATAAGCCCCTCCTAAGCCTTGTGACCGCCTATCTGTCCGTTCCTCTCTATCGTCGTACCGCCCTCCTCAAGATTCATTCCCTTAAGGACTGCATTTTTGCCAAATTTCTTCTTGAGCTCTATCATCGCTTTCTGCATGCTCTGCTCCCGCTTCATATCCTGCTGCTTTTTCTCCGTCTCTGCTGCCCCGTCTCCAAAATCATCAAACAGACTGAGCTGCCTTGCTGACTGTTTCTCATGTGCCGCAGTATTCGATATGATATTGTTCGCCGTGACATATATCCTTCTGACATACAATAAAGGATCTACGATCTCTTCAAACAATCCGGTCACCGCATCCATGATGACCTGTGTAGATGATGTATACTCTCCAAGATTCACCGTTCCATGGGCACTTTTCGGTATCTTTCTCCCATACATATCTGTCTGTATCTCTCCGGAAAATTTCGCTCCCGCAGCGTTCTTTTTGAGATTATCTATATCATACCCCACTGTTATGACCATCTGATCTGTCTTGACATTCTTATCCACAAGATCCAGCACGAGCAGATCCGTCATCTCACGGATAATAAGTCTGGCTTTTTCATATTCGTATGGGCATGACAACACCTGTCCTGAACCTATGCTGTTCCTCTCCGGCTTGTAAGCCTTGATATCTGCAATGGTACAAGGCTCCCAGCCCCATGCATGATCTATGAGCAGCTCTGCATTTATACCAAATAATCTGTACAGCAGATCTTCGTTGTAATACTCATCGTCATGTCCCAGTGAGCATCTGGCGATATCACCCATTGTATAAAGTCCATGACTCTCAAGTTTTCTCGCATATCCTTTTCCCACTCTCCAGAAATCTGTGAGCGGTCTGTGATTCCACAGCTTCTGTCTGTACGACATTTCATCAAGACTTGCTATCCTGACTCCATCCTTATCCGGGGCTATATGCTTTGCCTCAACATCCATCGCTATCTTACACAGGTAGAGGTTCGTTCCTATCCCTGCTGTTGCTGTTATACCGGTCTGTGCAAGCACATCCTGTATGATCGTCATGGCAAGATCGTGCGGACTCATCTTATATATCCCAAGATAATCCGTCACATCCATGAACACCTCATCTATGGAATACACATGCATATCCTCTGGTGCTACATACTTCAGATAGATGTTATATATATCCGTACTGTACTTCATGTAATATGCCATACGTGGCGGAGCGGCTATATACGAAACCGCAAATTCATTATGCTCCGCAAGCTCATTGGAATCGCAGCTCTCCCCGGAAAAGTTTCCACCGGGTGAAAGTGTTCTCCTGCTGGCATTGACCTCCTTAAGCCTCTGCACCACCTCGAACAGTCTGGCTCTTCCAGGTATACCATAGCTCTTCAGCGACGGGGAAACAGCAAGACATATGGTCTTCTCTGTTCTCGACGCATCTGCCACTACCAGATTGGTGGTCAGTGGATCAAGTCCGCGCTCAACACATTCAACCGATGCAAAGAAGGATTTCAGATCTATCGCAATATACGTTCTATCTTTCTTATCCCTATCCACAGCCAATCCCCCTGTCACTTCTTGCTCAGTCTTAATCTTCTCTTTCTGATGCTTATGTGCCTTGGGTCACATACTATACAGCAGCCGTCTCAGCAGCCTTCCCGCCGGCCCGTGTATGCCCCAGCACTTTCCTCGATACGAGTATGTATGCGATTATCATCGCCGTACCTGTTATTATCCATGAAACTATATACACGTTCAAAAGCATGCCAAAAGAATGATATCGCGCAAACACCGTATATATCCATATGATCCTGAACACTACTGAACCCACAACTGTTATAATAGCCGGCAGCATGGACCTGCCAAGGCCTCTGAGTGCCGCAGCTGTCATCTCATATGTTCCTGTCATCGCCTCAAGGAGCATGACATGCTTCATTCTTATAAGTGCATACTTTATAACCTCTGTATCTGTTGTATAAAATCTCACAAGAAAATCCCCTGAAAGCATCATGACACTGCTGAACACAGCCGTCATAAGCATGCCCTCTAACATGGCAATCCTGAGAGCTTTTCTGCATCTCTCCTTCTCACCTGCACCATAATTCTGGCTCACAAATGTCACTGCTGCCTGTGCGTATGCGGATATGACAAAATATGCAAAATATTCAAAATTAAGACCCGTGGATGAGCCTGCCACAGCATCAGGACCAAAGCTGTTGATTCCGCCCTGTATCAGCACATTTGACAATGAGAAAACTGCCGTCTGTATCGCTGATGGAGCTCCTATCCTGAGTATTTTTCCCAGGCACACTTTATCTATTCGTATATTCTTTATATCGAGTCTGAGTGGACCTTCCTCATGCATCAATATATACATGACTATTCCCGTACTGACAACATTTGATATGACCGTTGCCATGCCGACGCCTGCCACTCCAAGTTTACACACACACACGAAGAACAGGTTGAGTACAACATTGAGTACACCTGAAACTATCAGGCAGTAAAGCGGACGCCTTGTATCACCTATAGCTCTGAGCACAGCCGCTCCAAAATTATAAAGTATGATAAACGGCATTCCCACAAAGTATATCCTCAAATAAAGTACAGCCTGATCCAGCACCCTCTCAGGGGTATCTATGGCCTCAAGAATCGGTCTTGCCACAAACATTCCCGCAACAAGCATAACTATTCCGCATATAAGGGCAAACTTCACGCTGGTATGCACACACCTGCTTATGGAATCTTTTTTGTTCTGGCCTATATAATGGGCCACAAGAACATTCACACCCACTGAAAGCCCCACGAACACATTCACAAACAGGGCAACAACCGCCGCATTGCTTCCAACGGCCGCCAGGGCATCACTTCCTGCAAATCTTCCTGCCACAGCTACATCTGCCGAATTGAAAAGCTGCTGCAGTATACTGCTGGCGGCAAGTGGCATGGCAAATATAAGCATCTTAAGCGCCAGTGAACCATTTAACATATCCATCTCGTGCGATTTTTTTCTATAATCGGTGTTCTTTTCTGTATTCGTTTCTTTGCCTTTTTCTTTGCTTTTTTCTATGCTTCTTTCTTTACTCTTTTCTGCGCTCATTCTGATGTCAGTCTCTTTTTCGTCATTGTGCTTCATTCTGATGTCCGTCTCTTTTCCGTCATTGTGTTTCATCCTGATATGATCTCCGTTTTCTTATCTAGTGGGCACCCTCATACTTCTGAAGATAGTTGAAAAGTGCTCCTATGAGATTGGAATCGTTGCCAAATTTGCACAGTCCAACCTGCATCTCATTATAGATCACTGAAAATTTTGCAAGCTTATCCACGTACTTCTTCACGCCCTGTATGAACCTCGGTTCCGCACTGATTCCACCTCCAAGGAGTATGATGTCCGGTGCAAGAATGACATGTATATTCATGCAGTGCTTCGCGATGTTCAGATACCAGTCCTCAAGCACATCTATGACCGCCTTATCACCGGCAGTCTCCCACTCATATATCATCTCACCTGACACTTCATCTTCCCTCATGCCCTTGACTGCTGCCACCTCTCTTCTGAGTGAGCTTACCGATGCCTGCATCGTCCAGGTGACATTGTCCGGAAGTTTTACATGTTTCTTTGTATTCTTGAGATTCGCCTCAAGCGGTACAAGTTTGTCTATATTATCCCTGTTCACATCCTCAAACAGGTACGACATCTCACCGGCAACCATACCTCTGCCGTGGAGTATCTTTCTGTCTATGACTATTCCTCCACCGACACCTGTGCCAAATACCAATACAACTGCGCTGCTATAGTCCTTTGCATTTCCCTGCCATATCTCCGACAATGCTGCACATTTGCCGTCGTTCTCAAGCGCTACCTTAAGTCCATCGCATCTCTCGCTTACAAGCTCGCCTACATGTGCTTTGTCAAGGTATGGCAACGCTCCGCCGGCATAACAGATTCCGTTATCCACATCCACCTGTCCAGGAAGTGATATGGCTATTCCCTGAATATCAAATCTTTTCTTGTAGTCTTCATATATCCCCTGAAGAATATCCAGAAAGGCATCCAATCCCTGTTGAATACTCTCAAGGCCATGTCCAAATCTTCCCGGAGTCGCAACCTTGCTCTTCTCCTGGATCTCCGCATCTCTGTTCATCACACAGTGCTTTATGAATGTTCCACCTACATCTATAACAAGATACATATCCTATCCTCCATCTAACTCTCTTTCCACGCTAAAAAATAGCAGTCTCAAATGTATATACAGTATATAACATACCATATCGAACATACATTCGAAAACTACTATTTTTATGTTAGCATATTTTTCTATTATCAACAACTACTTTTGCAGCATAACAGTGTGTTGTATATAACTTATGTAGAGTTTCCTATCTGTAATCTCCTGACACATCCAGGCAATCCCGTTTGCCCATGATGTAGTCGTCATATGCCAGCTCCGGGTCCTTTCCCCTGAATGCTGCACATATCCCACACATGTCACAATCCGCAATACACTTGAATGTATCCTTGATATATTGTCTTCTTTCCTCTTCCGTTGAGTTTCCTATCTCAGGTGGTCTCATGGCGTCACCTAATGTACCATTCCGGAGTTGCTTCTGTACTCCTCATTCAGCTCGCGAAGCTCCTTCTCTCCATTTATATATGGCTCATAGAAGGAATCGATCGAGCCTCCACCCAGATTGTCGCAGCCATTGCAGAAATCACAGGCTCCACCGCACTGGCTGAGTCCCTCCGCAACTATACGCATACGCTCTTCCTTTGTCGTATCCTTGATAAGAATGCTTTTTATCTCCATGGTCACACACACCTCCACGTCAACTGCTATTTATACTTATACTTTTCAAACAACTCCTCTGGGTAGCTGTCCTCCTGCCCGGAATCTTCCTGTGAACCGTCTCGGCGGTCATCCCTGTTTATGCTGTTTATGCCAAAGGCCGAAAGCACGATCGAAAATATCGCCCCACCGGCAGTCACAATTCCTCTCACTATCTTGCTCTTATCCACTTCACTATCTCCTGATCCACATGGCACAGATTCCATCGCTAAATATCAATCAACTTTATTATAACCTCCGTCCGCATCATAATCAACAATGTACTGTCTTCCTGCTACACTACTATCTCTCCTATATATAATCCTGTTCCACTATGGCCTCGCTCCATTATGGCGTCTCTTATAATCATCTCTGATGGCGGCGCAGCTTGCATATACTGTGCTGTCCAGCTCGTCCTTGCTCTTGGACTTCCTAACTGCAGATATTGTCTCAGAAATAGCCTGATAATTGAGTGTAACTCCTACACTGTCACATTCATAATTGAATGCTCTGTCTGCCCCTATGCCAAATCTTCCCGCAGTCTTTATCGCGTCAATATTTGCTCCAAGGAACAGGAACTCCCAGCCATATTTTTTCCTCTCCTTCTCCGCCATCTTTTTTACCATTTTGTAGGTGTACATTCGGCTGGAATTTTCCATTCCATCAGTGGTTATGATAAATAATGTCTTTTCCGGTCTGTCTTCTTCCCTCGCATATCTGTGAACATTTGCAATATGGTCGATCGCTCCGCCAATGGCATCGAGAAGGGCTGTGCAGCCCCTGACATAGTACTGCCTGTCATTCATCGGCTCCACTTTATCAACCGAAACCCTGTCATAGATCACCTCTGTCTGATCATCAAAAAGCACTGTGGAGATATATGCCTCTCCCTCCTCTTTTCTCTGTTTCTCAATCATGGAGTTGAATCCACCTATGGTATCTGCCTCAAGTCCCCTCATAGAACCACTTCTGTCCAAAATAAAAACAACCTCTGTTAAACCTTTACGCATAATATTTGTCCTCCTTATGATATGTAATCACCTCTCGGTGTTTTATCTTATATCCGCATTATACAAAAGAGGGCACTAAAAAAGGTCGCTTCGAAAGCGACCCTAAAAAATCCTGTAATATTACGAAATGGCACACGGCAGTCCGTGTTCTTCCAGTTGAATATCCAGTTCAATAATGTCATATATTTCATTTTCTATGAAGTAAGAGAATATGATATCCGTCTTGTCACATGGGGATAATGCATAACCGGCTCTTGCCAGCAGATCCCTCGACTCATCAAGATCAAGTCTCGCCCCTATGCAAAGTCGAAGTGCCGTCTGTTTGTTTGGATGATAGTCCGGATTATTCTTGATCTTTGAAAACACCTTCTTGCTGACTATCGAACCATCATATACCTCTTTACTCGTCAGATTCTTTTGATGAATAAGGTACATCAGATACTCCGCGATTCTAAGTCCCTCTTCCTTCGGATATCCAAACCCTCCAGTCGAAATCAACGGAAATGATATAGACCTGATTCCAGTCTCCTTTGCCAGCTGTAAGCTCTTTCAGTAGCACGAACGAAGCTTTTTCTCTTCTCCGTGATCTCCGTCTATAAACCTCGGACTCACCGCATGAATGATATATCTGGCATTAAGGCCAAACCCCGGAGTTATAAAGGCTCCGCCTTCTTCCACAAACCCGATATATTCCCTGCGATAATTTAAAAGTTCATCATACCCTGCTGTCCTGTATATGGCTCCGTCACATCCTGTTCCAACGACCGCATGATCATTTGCCGTATTCACAATAGCGTCCGTAGTCATCTTCACAATGTCATTTCTAACTATCCTTAGTGGCATATAATCTCCTCCCAGGGACGTTCCTTCTGTCACAAAGAGCGTCCCTCTGTCCCATTCGTGACACGGGGGCACTCCTCGTTACAGAAGGAACGTCCCCGATTCACTACTTTTCTTTAGGCAGGATAATATTAAGCAGAATTGCAACCATTGCCGCAGGAACAATTCCTGAGCCTCCAAAAACAAGCTGGAGCAGCTGAGGAGCATTTGCTAGAATACCCGGATTGGCTCCCATTCCATAGCCCACGCCCAGTGCTACCGAAACTATGGACAGGTTGCGTGCGCTTAATGGTTCCTTTGTTATGAGCTGAATACCACTGATAACTATCGAAGAAAACATCATAACCGCAGCTCCGCCAAGCACTGACTGAGGCATGATCGATACCAGTGCTGCAAGTTTAGGGCAAAGGCCACATAATATCAGGAATATCGCTCCTGTTGCAAGTGCAAATCTGTTGACGACCTTAGTCATGGCTACAAGTCCCACATTCTGGCTGAACGATGTATTTGGAAGGACTCCAAACACAGCTGCAAGAGATGAACCCAGACCATCACACATCACACCACCTGAAAGCTCCTTGTCTGTGGCTTCCCTTCCAAGGCCACCTTCCATAACACCTGATATATCGCCTACAGTCTCCACCGCTGTAACAATAAACATTATGAGCACAGGAAGGATTGCGCGCACATCAAACACCGGTTTTACAGGCATGAGCTGTGGAATCGCAAACCAGGAAGCATCTTTCACCTTGTCCCAGTTCAGCACCCAGGCTTTTGTATATTCCACACCATCAGCAGTTATACCTGTTCTCGGAAGAACAAGTCCCATTATGATCGCTGCGATATAACCTGCGATTATTCCAAAAAGAATAGATGACGAACTTAAAAATCCTTTTGTCCAGTGCTTAAAGAAAAGAATAACCACAAGGACAAATAATGCAAGCAGAAGGTTCTCCATGGAGCCAAAGTCTGCGGCATTATTTCCACCTCCAAACGAATTTATTCCCACCGATATAAGGCTGAGTCCAATGGATAAAACCACTGTACCTGTTACAACAGCCGGGAAAAACCTGCGCAATGGCTTCAGGAAAAAGCCAAGCACAGTTTCAAACAAGCCACCGATAATGGATGCACCCATAATCGCACCATACGCAAGCACTCCACCGCCCATGGTTGCCGCCACGCTGTTGAATACTCCTATAAAACCTGAAGATGTACCCATAATGATCGGCACCTTTCCTCCAACAGGTCCTATTGAGAAAAGCTGTATCAGGGTGACAACTCCCGCGATAAGCATTGCGTTCTGAAGCAGTGAAAGCTGAAGATCAGCAAATTCACCACCGACCAGTCCGCATGCTCCTGTGATAATCAATAATGGTGTCAAATTTCCGACAAACATTGCAAGGACATGCTGAAGTCCAAGAGGTATCGCCTGGGAAAGAGGCATCCTTCCATCAAGCTGGAATGCTGTTTCTGAAAGTTTAAACTTATTTTTCATCTGTTGTTTTCTCCTGTATATTTTTTTCATATTACAGATTTTGTTATTCTGCTTATGTTATCTCCAATCACTCTTCCGGCATGGACATAAGAATCTTCTCCGGTGTGATCGGCAGTTCTCTGTGCCATACACCTGTCGCCCTGTATATGGCATGTGCAATAGCAGGTGCCGGAGTGTTGATAACTATTTCTCCTATCGATTTGGCTCCAAAAGGTCCTGTAGGCTCATAGCTGTTTTCAAATTCCACTCTCAAATGCCCCATATCAAGACGGGTTGGTATCTTGTATTGCATAAAACTCGACTCTATCGGGCATCCCTTCGCATTGTAGGTGATGTTCTCAAACAGAGTGTGTCCTATTCCCTGGACTATGCCTCCCTCTGCCTGAACACGTGCCAGTGCTGGGTTTATGGCTATGCCACAATCCACGACTGCAGCATAATCCAATATCTTCACTTCTCCTGTATATCTGTCAAGTTCTATCTCAACCATTCCGACCATATATGGAGGAGGCGAAACCGGAGACGAATGAGAGACTGTAGCTACAGCGGCAATATCATTTGCGACCTGATCCTTAACACTTATATCAGCCAAGGAAACGCTTTGATCTGTTCCTGTCCGATATGCCCTGCCATTTTCGAAATACATTTCATCCTGTTCACATCCAAGCATTCCTGCTGCAATTGCGCACAGCTTCTTCTTCAATTTATCACAGGCAAGCTCCACAGCCTTTCCTGTTACATACGTAGTGGATGAAGCATATGAGCCGGAATCATACGGTGAAGCATCTGTGTCTGCTCCAAATACCGCCACGTCATCAACCGAGCAGTCCATGCACTCCGCAACCATCTGTGCAAGGATAGTATCACATCCGGTTCCCATATCTGCAGCACCGATTATCAGGTTAAATGTACCATCATCCGCAAGCTTGACCGTTGCAGATCCCACATCCACATTCGATATACAAGAACCCTGCATGGCCATTGCCACTCCTGCAGCCCTGACTTTTCCGTTTCCCATGTCCCTGACAGGGTATTTATCATCCCAGTTAAATATCTCCTTGCATCTGGCCATACATCTGTCAAGAGCAAACGCATTTGCCGTTTCACCATAATACGCAGGCATCTTCATTCCCTCGCGCAGCATATTCTGCTCACGGATCACGGTCGGATCTATCCCCAGTTTCTCCGCAAGTTCATTCACCGCAGACTCAAGTGCGAAGATTCCCTGTGTAGCCCCATAGCCTCTGTATGCACCAGCCGCCATAGTGTTCGTATATACAACATCATATCCAAACCTATATGCCTCAAGACCGCCCGTATATAATGGAATTGACTTATGCCCGCTAAGTCCGACTGTTGTAGGTCCATGCTCCCCATACGCTCCTGTGTTGGACAGCGTATACAGATCAAGTCCCCTTATATGTCCATCGCGGTCTGCTCCCAGACGAACACTCACCTCCATCTCATGACGCGGCGAGCCTGCAATCTGACTTTCCTGTCTCGTAAATATGATCTTGGCCGCACGTCCTGTCTTCATGGTCACAAATGCAGGATACACCTCACTTACAGCTGTCTGCTTTGCTCCAAATCCGCCTCCTATACGTGGTTTTTCCACTCTGATCCTGCTCTTTGGAATGCCAAGCGCTCTTGACAAAATACGACGTACATGAAACACGATCTGTGTAGAAGAAATTACATGAAGCCTTCCATAACGGTCAAGGTGTGTATACGTTCGAAAAGTCTCCATCATAGCCTGGTTAAAGGCTCTCATATGATATCTGTTCTCCAGCACCTCATCACAGTCAGCTATAACAGCATCAACATCGCCATCACCGCCTACATCGCTTGCTATCAGGTTGCGTTTTGGATCGCCACCTACCTGAACCGGCGGGAACCAGTCGTCCTCAGGATGAACCAGTATCTCATTATCCTTTGCCTTGCGGAAATCCAGAACAGGCTCTAAGATTTTATATTTTACCTTTATGAGTTTCATAGCCTTGATTGCTGACTTTTCATCCTCAGCTGCTATGATGGCAACCACATCGCCCACACACCTCACATGGCGGTCCATAATGAGTCTGTCATACGGTGACGGCTCAGGATATGTCTGTCCTGCTATTGCAAACCGGCTATTTGGCACATCCTGCCATGTGTAAATATCTACTATTCCGGGTATTTTTTTTGCTATGGAGACATTTATATCCTCCACAATGGCATTCGCATGTGGACTGCGAAGCAGTTTCACAACAAGTGCATCACCGGGAGTGATATCATCCACATATACCGGTTTGCCAAGAAGTAACTGCATAGAATCTTTTTTTCTAACGGATTTATTAACTACTTTATATTTTTTATGTTCCATGAGTTCACCCCTTTACTGTCTGTCATCTGCAGGAATTCTACTGTCTAAGTAATTTCGGATTCCTCTCAGTTGTCCCTCATATCCGGAACATCTGCACAGATTTCCGGCAAGATATGCCCTGATCTCATCATCCGATGGATCAGGATTTTCTCTGAGAAGAGCTATTGTATTCATCACAAAACCCGGGTTGCAGAAACCACATTGGTCAGCACCCTGATCAGCAATGAACCCGGCAAATTCTGCCGCCTCATCCTGAAGACCCTCAAGGGTCTGCACCTCGTGTCCATCTGCCCTGGCAGCAAGCATCGAACAGGAAAGGACAGGAGTCTGATCCATGAGCACTGTACACAGACCACAATTTGACGTCTCACAGCCGCGTTTCACACTATAACAGCCATGATCGCGCAGAAAATCTATAAGGAGCATATCAGGAGCTATATTTCCCGAGACTAATTTTCCATTTAATTTAACTTTTATTTCCACTGCTGCTCCTCCTCAATTTTTTTCAATAATCTCTGTCCAAGCACACGTATCAGGCGGCTTCTGTATTCTGCGCCAGCACGATGATTGCTTCCAACCGGAACCTTGTCAGAAACCCAATTGGCAAATGCTTTCTCTGTATCATCTGAAAGTCCCCCTGTGAGCAAGCCTTCTTCATCCAGAACAAGTATCGCCCTTCCAGGCCTTGCGCCCACAGCCAGACGGTATTCTCCATCCACGCATGATGCTGAACAGGCAATGACAGGGAAATCTGTTCTCTGATTGCGGACTGATGCATAAGCAAAAACCCCGGGAGTTTTCCTGATGATCAGATGTACAATCACATCCCTGTCCTGCTTCATGTTGACAAATTCCCTGAGAGGAATCATACCACCATGATAAAGCTCCACAAATGCATCCATAGCTAAAAAAACTGTCAGAATGTCCGAAAATCCGAAACGTCCCCATATGCTTCCGCCAATCGTGGCGAGATTTCGAAACTGAACCCCCACAATATCCTTCACCGCTTCGCATACTGCACCATGTGTATATTTGTTTAATCCGTCATGCAGTTCTATCTGACGGAGTGATGTCATTGCACCAATAATGAATTCGTCTTCTCTTTCTTCAATCTTATCAAGTCCCAGATCACACATATCTATGGCTGTCTGTATCAGGCGATCCTGCATTTTTGTCCAGAGCATTCCTCCGATAATACAGCTTCCCTTTTTCTGATTCAGTTCATATGCCTCATCAATACTTTGTGCGCGTACATAATTCTGTATTGTTACCATAAAAGCTCCTTTTAACATATAAACACAATTTTTCAAAATATATTATATTAAAACAGCTTGTCTTTGAAAAGATGCTTTGTTACAATACCGTTGTATTATTTCAAGAATAACGAAAGGAACATTGAATTCATGAAAACAAGTTTTAAAAAGCAACTATCTATCATCCTTATCTGTACCATGCTGGCAGTACTTACAGCCTGTGGTACAGACAGTGCTACGACAACACAGAGTACTACGGAAAGCACCACAGCTGCTTCAGTATCCGAATCAGCTTCCAGTGAAGAAGTATCTGAAGAATTATCTTCTGAAGAGTCTTCCACTGAAGCAGATGCTGAACAGACTGTCTACCCTGTAACAGTTACTGACCAGGCCGGCCGTGAAGTTACAATTGAAAAAGAGCCATCTTCTATCGTGAGTGGCTACTATATTTCTTCAAGCCTTCTGATCGCTCTTGGTCTCAAGGATAAGGTTGTCGGTATTGAGGCAAAAGCAGACAAGCGCCCTATTTATAAGCTTGCTGCACCAGAACTGACAGAGCTGCCTAATGTTGGAACTGCCAAAGAGTTCAACCTTGAGACATGTGCTGCTCTTTCACCTGATCTGGTTATTCTGCCAATGAAACTGAAGGATGCAGCCCAGAGCCTGACAGACCTCGGTATCACAGTACTGCTCGTCAATCCTGAAAGTCAGGATCTTATGACAGAAATGATCAACACCATAGCTACGGCAACTAACACCAATTCAGAAGCTGCAAAGCTGCTCGCATATATAGATTCTCAGAAGAATATGCTTACTTCAGCTCTGTCTGGCGTAGAACCTGAAAGTGTATACCTTGCCGGCAACTCATCATTCTTGTCTACTGCCGGTCCTTCTATGTATCAGTCAAGCATCATAGAGCTTGCTGGTGGAAAAAATGCAGCTGATTCTATCACAGACTCATACTGGGCCGAGATAAGCTATGAGCAGCTTCTTGCATGGGATCCTTCTTATATAATAATCGCATCTGATGCCGAATATACAGTAGATGACGTAATGAACGATCCAAACCTTGCAGAATGCACTGCTGTAAAAAACAGCCACGTATATGCTATTCCTGGAGATGTTGAGGCATTGGACAGTCCGGTACCTGCAGGAATCCTGGCATCTGTATGGCTTGCAGGAATCCTTCATCCTGATCAGGTATCAGCTGACACATATACAACTGAAATGACAAATTATTATGAAACATTCTATGGAATCAACAACTAATAACAAGCGTAAAAATAAAAACAAAGCAACAATAACTATTATACTGGGAGCTGTCATTCTGGCGGCTCTCAGTATATTTTCTTTTTTTGTCGGAAAATATCCTCTTACACTGAATGGATTGCTGCAAGGTGATGACATGCAGTGGCGTGTATTTCTCACGCTTCGCGCAAGCCGCGGAATCATCGGCTGTATAGGAGGATTTGTTCTCGGCATAGCAGGATTTGTATATCAGACTGTATTTAAGAATCCATTGGCTTCTCCAGACATCATAGGTGTATCCTCAGGTGCAAGCGCTGGTGCCGCATTTGGCATTCTGTTTTTGTCGGGAACAATGTCTGTAACCATATCCGCTTTTGCCGGAGCCATATGCTGTGTGATACTGGTTCTGCTTCTGTCATCTCTGACATATGAACGTGATGGAAAAAGCATAGTACTGGCAGGCATAGCAGTACACAGTCTTGCCCAGACCGCTCTTGTGTGTCTGAAGCTGACTGCCGACCCTGAAAAACAATTAGCATCAATTGAATACTGGATCATGGGAAGTCTTAATGGCATAAGCATATATTCCATTGGTTCAAATGTAATACTGTGCGCTGTCTGTCTGCTGATAATGTTCCTGTTGTACAGGCAGATCATAATGCTCTCCCTTGATGACGCAGAGGGCCAAATGCTTGGAGTGCATGTTAACCAGATGCGAATGCTGGTTCTTTTGATCGCAACCCTGGCAACTTCAAGTGTGATCAGCATGACAGGACTTATCAGCTTTATTTCTTTGCTTGCTCCGCACGGAGCCAGAATGCTGCTCAAAAATAACCGCTTATCAACTATGCTTCTGAGTGGTCTTATAGGTGGATGCCTTCTCACTTTCGGTGATATACTTGCCCGCAGTGTATGTTCCACAGAACTACCGGTCAGTATATTCACAAGTATCATAGGAGCACCATTTCTTATCTATCTATGCATAAGGAGGAAACCTGTAAAATGAGTACATTAAACATATGCGATCTGTCAGCCGGCTACCACCACATCAGCCGCACAAGCACCACAGATGTGCAAAATGTGATAAATAATATCAGCTTTTCTGCAGAAGAAGGTTCAATTGTTGGTATACTTGGCGAGAATGGCTGTGGCAAAACAACCCTTATCAAAGCAATCGCCAATTTGATTCCGCATAGTGGCTGCTGCGAGTTAGATAATCTCCAGCTGGAACATATGCCTCACAAAAAACTAGCACAGCTATGTGGATATATTCCTCAAAAAAGCGGCATATCCATAGACATATCTCTCTTAGATGTTGTCATGATGGGATTTAACCCAGAGCTTAAGCTGCTTCAGCCCCCTACTGAGGCCATGAAGGAAAAAGCTTATAAAGTTCTTGCAATGGTCGGACTTGATTCACGGATAAACGATAATTTTCAGACATTGAGCGAGGGTCAAAAACAGCTTGCCCTGCTGGCACGTACATTTGTGGCAAAACGGAAGCTTTTACTCCTGGACGAACCGGAAAGTGCACTGGACTTCAGGCTGCGTTACCAGATTATGAACCTTCTGTGCAGCTATGTTGAACGAAACCACGCGGTGTCCCTGGTAACGCTTCACGATTCATCACTTGCATTAAATTACTGCAACACTCTTCTGGTTTTATCGGAATCCAAACTGATTGGTGAAGTATATCCCGATAAAACACCCATTGAGGAAATGGAAATGCTTCTGTCCAAAGTTTATGGTACAATCAGTATCAGAGAACTTCGCAACCGTCAGGGAAAGCGCCAGCTTGTCATGATGAAGGAGGATGATATGCATTGAGAGCTGCTATTAAAATAACATTTTTTGATGATAATGATGAGAAATTCTTTGGTGAAGGTCCATACCGCCTTCTTTTGGCTATAGAAAAAAACGGTTCTCTCCGCTCAGCATCCCAGTCCATGGGTCTTGCCTACAGCAAAGCATTCCGCATGATAAAAAACGCTGAAGAGGCGCTGGGATTTTCACTTACAAACCGCACAACAGGCGGCAGGTCAGGTGGAGGGAGCACGATAACACCAGAGGGAAAGGAATGGCTGAAAAAATATGAACAATATAGAGAAGCCTGTATTCAGGCCGGAAGCAAATTGTATATGGAGATCTTTTCTGACTAGCCAAAAGAAACATATCGTTATTACCGGTGACAGGAAAAGTGGCAAATCAACACTTCTCTCTTCACTTTTCGACAGACAAATGCCCGGAATTACATCATGGGCCGTTCCAAAAGAAGGCGTATACATGAAAAACAACTCAAGCGGTGAAGTTATACGTATCGGCAGATTCTGCTCTGATGCCACAGGTTGCGAGAACCTCATGCAACCCATTAAAGATGCCTTTAACAGCAAATGTATTGCTTTTTTAGAAAGCTTAGCAGACACAACAGCACCATGGATTACTGTAGACGAAATTGGATATCTTGAAAACACATCATACGATTATCAAAAAGCTTTCGAAAGGCTCATGAATAAAAAGCGGATCATTATGGTTGTTCGAAAACAGGATCTCTCATTTCTAAACTGGCTGTGCGTCCATAAAGATGTGTTCCTTGTTGACCTTGACAGACCATTTGGCAATTCCGGATGTATCATCATGGCTTCAGGGCAGGGAAAGCGCTTTGGCAGCAATAAGCTCATGGCTGAATATCACGGACAGCCGCTCATAAAGTGGATACTTGATATAACAAAAGATTTGTTTGCCAGACGACTTGTTGTCACCATACACCAGGATATTGAAAAGCTTTGCACAGAATATAGTATACCGGTAATCCTTCACTCCTCACCATATCGGAATGATATGATCCGTCTTGGTCTGGATACAATTGGTTCCTATATTGACCGCTGTGCTTTTATTCCTTCCGATCAGCCACTCATAAAGACGGAGTCTATAGCATCACTATTATTATGTGCCCAAAATGAGCCATCATATATATGGAGAACGTGTTATGACAAAACTCCAGGATCACCTGTGATATTTCCAAAAGAATATTTTGATGAGCTTATGTCTCTCCCACAAGGAAAAGGCGGAAATATTGTGGTCCATAGCCACGAATCTCAGGTGAGGCAGCTGCCCGTCACCAGCAAGACTGAATTGATGGACATTGACACACCAGCAGATATGGCGCGGCTGTAGGGACGTTCCTGATTATTCTTGGATTTGGCTCAAATCAAATGCACCGTTCTCAA
>UMFK01008293.1_pt1 | contig 36852 bp, 37 predicted proteins | sample 1964981 | NCBI WGS metagenome assembly UMFK01 (sample SAMEA4836043, study PRJEB28245) | human gut metagenome | biome: gut microbiome; material: fecal sample | place: Denmark | collected 2008
AGAAATACAGATTGTTAAAAACACAACAATATTATATGAGCCGTCATTCTCACAAGTTATAAAAGACACATCAGGAGTAAGTTTGGAAAACTTGTCAACGAAAGCATTCTCATTTGATGCAGAACGAGAAGACACTCTGCATTCTTTGATGGTTGGGAACAAGTGTTTAAGCAATGCAAAATGCATACGAGCCTCTTCGCCACTTCCAATTATGCCAATTGATTCCACTTTGGAAGGGGCTAGATATTTTGCAGCCACACAACCCACACCAGAAGTACGCATTTTTGTAGCCAACGTTCCATCTATCATTGCTATAGGAAAGCCGGAATGGATTTCTGAAAGCAGCATTACGCCTGTTACATTTTGAATACCTTTCGGCTCATTTGTCGGAAAAACAGAAACCCATTTCATACCACATACCATATCATCGCCCAAAAGTGTGGCTGGCATACAATTAATTCTGTTTTGAGTTTCTTGATTAAATATTTGAGAGATTTTATCAGGAAAAAGTACATTTCCATGTAGATATTTCATAAATGCTTCCTCGATAACACTAAAAAGTGCATCCGAATTACCCTTGAAAATCTCAGCAACATCTTCCTGAGATATAATTTTTACCACAATTTTACCCATAATAGTTATTATTTAAAACCATAAATCTTTATCAATAGCACCAAACAAACTAACAGTACAAAGTACCGTTAATTGTTGCAGACTACGGATAATTGACTTTCATCTAAAACTCGCAATCAAAATTTGACATCTTTTTCCCAATCTATTTTCTTCACAAGAAGATTATTGCCTTCTGCATCAAGAACCTTAAGGGTGTTGTGTATCTTGTCTATAATTTCATTACACTCTTCAAGAGTATCATATGTAAAATGGACAAGACAAACAACCTGAGCAAATGATCCAGAGTCAACGATGGTATCGCCGACTTCATGCTGGCATGGGACAAGAACCACATTTGGCCAACTTTTTAGATTTTCCAGACCATCAAATTTCTCGATTGTACCAGGCAAACAATGCACAGGATATATACAATAGTGCTTACCGCGCTCCACACTTTCAGGAATCAATGAACTGAAACCATCCAATTTACTCTTTCCTGTTGCTGCGAAATACAAATCGGCATAAACCTGATTGATTCCGGTCATATAATCCACGGAATAAAAAGAGAAGGACCCTCCATACCTATAGCCCACCTCATTAAAATAATACTCATTATTATCATGAAAGACTTCTATCCATATAGTACCTTCTTTTATACCGATAGACTGAAACATGCGCTCTATTTTTTTCTCATAGCGCTCTCTGAATTCATTCTTCAGCTTACTTTCACATAAGAAAAGACCAGCTACAAAACTTCCCTGTTTATCATACTTCACTGGGATTTTATCTTCCGTCAAGGCATATCTCATTTTGCCATTACTAAAGGAATAGAATACCACAAGACCTTTATTATTCACAAATTTCTCACAAATCACTTGTCCAGAATAAGAACATGCAGAAGCAATCCTATAGCCTTCTGCAAGTTCTTTTACATTATGACAAACAGAAAATCCATTACTGCCACTACCATCTGTAGGTTTCGTTATTACAGGATAAGCCTCTTGAGGAACTGCTTCTGAAATATTGTTTTTGGATATCACATAACGCGGAACGACTGGAAGTCCGTTTTTTATACATAAATCTTTAAACCTTCCCTTGTCTTGGAGACATTCCCACTGTTCTTTAGTACAATAGCACGATATATTTAATTCATTTAAATACTGGCAAGCATGAGATATGACAAGTTCACTTCCTCCCATATAAACACCATCCACGTCATGAGTTTTGATAAATTCCTTCATAGCATCGTGATCGATGCTATTTACGTTATACACCTCATCAACGATTTCCCCTAAGTGACCAGCGTTATTACCTGCGAACAATAATGTAACACCATACTCATCAGCAAATCGCTTAATGATATTGCGCCAAACATTGCTACCCAAAAGTAGCAAGCGTTTCCCTTTTAATTCCTCCATATTAACAATTATCTAAAGTTATTTTCTTATTTGAACAATAAATGATATAGCCACTAGATGAGGTTCCTACATTCGAATCAACATCTTCAAAACCATCTTGAGTGACTGTATTACAAATACACCAATCAGCATTCTTTGCTTTATCAAACACAGGGGCTAAACGCTCATTTGCTTTGCAATGAAAATAGATTCCTGCACATGCTACATTATGAACCTCTTGATGTTTATATTTTCCAAGACAACAATCAATTGCCGCCTTAAAATAATCAAAGTCAGTACTTTTGACCGTCAACGTATCCGCAATATGGTCTCCTCCTCCTCTAGCCCCTACTTCTATGAAGTATAACTCATCGCCAATAATTTTCAGTTCCAAGTGAGCAAGACCACATTTGATACCACAAACTCTAAGAACATCTTTTACTGCAACACTTATTCGGCTTTTCATTTTATCACTAAGCATTGCGGGCTGATGATGTCCGCTCTCGACAAAATGAGGAGGGCCAGATGAGTCTTTCTCTGTGTACTGAATAATCTCAGTTAAATTTCCTCCAACTATACATTCTATTGAGTATTCTTTTCCCCCCTCCAAATACTGTTCTACAAGGATATCACCACAATCAGAATATTTTTTAGAATATGCTATGGCTGCTCGGAGCTCATTTTCATTTCTTGCTATACTTATTCCTCTTTTTCCACAAGAATCAGGTGCTTTTACAATAATTGGGAAATCGTAGGTGTCATTAGGATGATACTTTTTAAACCATGGTTGTTTGATCGTATTCAAACTAGCTACCCTTTTTCTCATTACAGTTTTATTACGAGCAGCAAAACCATTAGTCACATCATTGCCTGGTAGTCCTAGCTTATCAGCAAGTATCGCTGTAACCTCAGTCGTTGACTCACTCGTTCCTATTATTCCTGCTACACCATATTCTTTGCACTTTGAAACGACAAATTCAATGTCAAATATGTTCGAAGTAACGAAAATATCCGCTAAATCTTTACATAGTGAATCCTCTTGTCCAAATGCCAACGTTGTAACATAATCAAGAGTTTTTGCTCTTTTTAAAATAGGCAAGGCACCTTCGCCTGCACCTATAACTGCTAGTATCGTCATTCTTAATTATTACAAAACTTCAAAGTAAACATCATTAACCAGTTTGTCTGCTAAAGCTATCGCCTCTCGTGCCGTCTCCCCCGTGACTATTAGATGTCCAGAACGAGACAGACTACTTGTCACAGGAGGTATCACGTCCCCCTCCTTTGGATAAATCTCCCAAAGATACACATGGGGATTATTCAATACCTCCGTGTTAGAAATACCCACAAGCTTTCCAGGCTTCGGACAGAAATAACGGACACAGACACCCTTGGGCTTTTCTTTGACGCTTAAGTCAGGTTCCACACCCAAAGCCACATCAATAGCCGCTGCCACCATATCAATGCCCGTACTCAAATGAGTCAACTCTGTAGAAATAAAATCTCCGCCAAGGCGCGCACCAACCTCCATCAAATACGCCTTACCGTTCATCAACTTAGCCTCAGCATGACAAGCGCAATTGTTCACACCCAAAGCCCTAACGCCTGCAATAGCGGCAACCTTCAGCGTTTCAACCTCAGCATCAGAGAAACAGGAGGGTTGATTATGCCCCAACTCCACAAAATGCGGAGCGTCCGTCGTCTTTTTATCAGTCACGGTAAGCACGTTCACCTTGCCGTTCCATACAATGATCTCTATAGAAAACTCCGGACCCTTTATAAACTGCTCTATCAATACAGAATGATCCCGACTTTCACTTAGAGCCTCATCATAAGCTCTGATGAAATCACCCTTATCCATATTATGAGAGACCTTTGCAATACCTCTTGAACCCGAATTGCGCGACGGTTTCAATATCGCATCGGTATCAAACTCGCTCTGCAAACGACTCCAAGCGTCCTCGGCATTCTCTGTCAAGAAACTTTTTGGCGATGGTGCATTACCTTTTTCAAAAGCCTCACGCATCAAATGCTTGTTAGTGGCCCTGATAGCTTGCTCACGCGTAATACCCGAAAGCCCAAATTCGTCATTAATTCGCCCCATTACGCTCATGCTCACTTCCGAGCAAGGATGGATCACGCCATCAATCTGCTCCTCACGCAATGCTCTCAAGACCTCCTCCTCCGAGGTGATATTCACCACCAAAGTCTTGTCAGCAAATTTGAGACCAACGGCATTGGGATTTCCGTCCGCAGCGATCACATATACGCCCATTTCCTTGGCCTTTTTAATAACAGGCAGTTGAAGAATGCCCGCAGCTAAAACTAAGAGCCTTTTTTGCATGATGAGTTCTCTTTAGATTGCAAAGTATTAATATTTTTACGACCGATAACAGACCAAAAGGTCATAAACACTACCTTCACATCCAACCAAAATGAAAGATGATCCGAATAATATGCGTCGTAGTGGTATTTTTCTTCATTCGAAATAGAGTTACGGTAATAGGCTTGGGCATATCCTGTCACCCCGGGCTTTATAGAATAACTCTTCTTTTTGTCTTCCGTAAGATTACCGAAATCAATCTGACCAACTTTCGGACGAGGACCGACAAAACTCATATCACCATTCAAAACATTCAGAAATTGAGGAAACTCATCCAAACTCGTCTTTCTCAAAATACGACCAACAGGAGTCACGCGAGGATCGTTATCACTATTAAAGGTAGATCCGTCAGGATTCTTCAAATCTGGTGAATTCACATACATAGATCGGAGCTTAAACATTTTAAAATGTATTCCCCCCTTGCCTATTCTGTCAGCATTGTAAAACACCGGCCCCCTATCCGTGAAATAGATTATAGGGGCAAAGACGATAATTACCAATAAGACAAACGGTAGAGCGCAAAGCCCTATAAGAATGTCAACTAATCTTTTAAAAAAATGAACGTACATATATTGTTTTTTTGAGTTTCAAGAACAAAACAAAGAAAAAACAAATCCACAAAACGCTATAACTACGCCGAACATGATGCAGCTGCCAAGCTCGCCCCGTTCGAATAAGGACAAAGCATCCGCTTTGACCAACGCACGCTGACCAAAAAAGTGACACCATACAACAGCGAGGGAATAGAATTCCCCGATGTATGGCTAAGCAAAAATATGGTTACAAAAACGCTTCCCTTATGGGAAACTATAGACAGTTTTGGGATTCAAAGTTCCTCATCATGGTATCGCTCCATGCCCTGCCGCCACTCGGATGAGGATAAGATATTACTTCGCTACAAGTTCAGAAGCCCGAGTGGCAAAAGAAGAAAGGCCACCCCATTCGCTCACGACGGGTTGCTCATCCAAAGCATCAAGGGAGGAAATATCAATACTCTCCACCTTCTCACCCTTTCTTTCAAAAGCGTAGGTTCTGATAGACTTGTCAAAGATGCCTGCAAAGATACCAGCCCCTTTCCCCGATACATCAAAGAGTTTTGCCAATCCTGCCTCTTTGTTTTTATTAGCCGATCTTTTTAGGATGTTGAAAGCCCACACAAACTCGAGAGGGACGGTAGAGTGAGTAGATACGATGACTTTTTTGCCCATCTGTACCAACTCCAGTATTTCCAACAGCACCGACATGATCGCTTTGGGATGAAGTCCCATCTCTGGCTCCTCGATCACAATATAATCATACTGATCTTTGTTGAGCAGCTGCATAGGAGGACCCGACACACAGTAGAAACCCATCAATAAAGGCATAAACTCTTTCTGTCCAGCGCTCCACGTCATAAACGGCATATCCATCCCGTCCACCTTCATACGCATTTTGCGCTGTCCGTTTTCATTTTCAAGTTCCACCCTTCCACCATGAAAAATAGAAGTGTCAAAAGACTTTTTCTGCGCACTCTTCAGGCGAGTTTTGACGGGAAACAAGGTTGTATTCCCTCCCAAACCTATCGACATAAACACACGCAGAATCTCACTAAACTGGCGCAACACATAAGGAGCCGTAGGGTCAAACTCAGAAAACGCCTTGGGCCGCCCATCCGAAATGCTAAACACTCTTTGAGCAGGTATGTAGAAAACCTTCTCCTCCGCCTCCTTCACCTTATTCTTCATCAACGAAATGACAGCAGAAGCCTCTCGCCCGTCATAAACTATTTTAGTGTTCTCCCCCCAAATGCCAGCCATACCATTGCCGAAGTACGCCTCCAACAAATAGGAAACGTTACTCTTGCTTATGATATAATTATACTTCCTCAGCGTCTCGACAATGGCTTCCTTGTCTTCCAACAGTTTCAGCAGTTCAAGAAACAGGCTTTTACCCGAAGCTTGCGCGCCGACAAGAATGGTAAGGTCACCAAATTCCACATGAGCCTTGCCTATCGGTCCAAAGTTTTCTACTTTCAGTTCATTCATATTTCAAAAGTCAAATGAAGTCTGCAAATATACACTTTCCTTTGCTTCCCTGCAAATTTTCCCCCAAGTTTCTTGCCAGACCACTCTATCGGTCTATGTCTATTGTTCCTATTTCGTGACTCTCGACGCTGACACAATCAGCCGCATTAGGATCAAACAACACATAATTCACGCCCCCAGGATAGAGCGAACTCTTAAAGCAGATGCCATCAGCATGAACATACTCTTTACAGAACTCACATATCAGTTGGGTTGGCACATACTCTATCTCCGAGTCATAGCGTCGGAGAGGCTTGGAAAGGTCCTTGCTTATACTATCAATCACCTTCTTTTTGATGACGATTTCTTTCAGAGGCTCTACCGAGTCCCCATAAGCATGATACAGGTTGATGACATCACAAAAATCCACCAAACTGAGAGACTCAGGAATAGTAAATGTTCCCACGCTCAACCTATCCAGATAGACTGCTCGCACCTCATAATATGTAGTTTTAGCTGAATCACTTAAATATAAATAAGGGATTCCCAAAGTGTTAGCACGCCCAGCAGTAGCTTTATCCGAAGGCGGACATCCCATTTCTTTAGTCGTCAAGCAATCTACTCCTTGAGGTGTAATACGAGAGCGATAAAGCGTAGTTCCAGCCCCAAGGTTATGCTTCCCTTTGGCAAGATAGTTATATTGAGCAAATTCATCCATATTCGTAAAGAATCTAGTTTTTTGCATCACACTACACTTCAATCGATCCCAAATTCCGATCCGCTCTACAATATCAGCGGCAAAAGCCACATTTTCTTTGATGGAAAAGCCTAACGACGATGACTGCAGAGCCTCAGCCAGCAAAACCTCAGCCACATGATTATCTGCAAACAGACGCCATTCGTCCTGCACCATTTCCGCAACAGGCTTACCTGCGTCAGAACGTTCGAACAAAGACAATAAAGCCTCAAAAAAATCAGCAAACTCCGACGAATCAATCACTTTACCCTGTTTGTGACAAACATCACAAGCACCCTCGGAGGTAGCATTAGCCTCAACCTCCGATTGCATTTCCGCATCTAAAAAGCAATGCTTACAAATCAACATAATCTGTAGAATTAGATGATGGAAGCAATCAGTTCCAAATGGTTCTTGACCGATAATTTCTTCAGATAACCCAACCCAGGATAACCATCAGGATCTTCAGCCTTTGCTATAAGTTCCTTCACCGACGAGGTTTGCTTCTTGCCATCAAAGAACGGTCCTATCTTGCAGGCCGCCTCTTGAAATTTACCTCTGACATTGGTATTGCTCTCATTACTGTCAGAAACAAAATGATGAACATTCAGCCGGTCTTCGTCTTTCTTGTACGACAGATGGATTGCTACAGCATAAGGCATCATCCCTCCCTCTACGTAATCTGAAGGCAAAGTGGTATAGTCTGAAAAGCCAGCGTAGCCGTCGTTCATATAATAGAACGGCTCCTCGCTAAACAGCTCATCATCTTCAAGCGCATAGTCAGCATTGCGCGTTCTGGTTTTAAAACAATCATCCAAACGGATTATCTTTTTGCCCGTTCTTTTCAAGATTGTATTAAGACGCCGTGAGCCAACCGCACCAAAGGCATTGACGACGAATTCGACCCTCTCGTCATTCACTAAATTGCTAACCTTTGGATCTTCCATATCCATACACGACTTGAAAACAAGCATGACATTGTTCAAATGATATTTTTCTATCAAAGAAGGAATATCATCCAGAAGTTTTCTTGTACAAATGAAAGCAGGAATCCAATCTATACCTTGACTACCATTGAGAAGCAGCTTCGACTCCTCCAACCACGCCCCAAAAGATACCGTATCATGCTTAAAGTCGCCATCTGTAGGGTTCAGAACCAAGGCAAATCGCATCTTGTTATCCATCATATCCCCAACAGCACGTTCCAAGGCGACAGACTGTTTCTTCACAGGCTCCAATATAGGCACGATGTTGCTTCCAGAGTGCTCCTCAGAGAACTCCCGCAAAGCTTTCAACTCAAACTGTTTAGCACGAAGATAAGGATAATACATAGCTATGATTGAATAGTTGTTTTTAATTTGTCCAAAAGCAATAGCGCCTTCTTTTCAGGAAGATTCAAACTCAGAAGCATTTGTCTCAAAGCCACAGGATATTTTCTTAAGAATCGCGTGTTATTTTGGCGCTTTTTCACCTCCTGCAGGAACAACCTCTTCAAGTCCTTCGCTGCAGTCTTGGCAAAGAGATCCTTACAGTAATCAAACCGTTTATACCCTGGTACAGACATGATATCATGCCCTAAGTTTTCAGCCATACGCTCATACTCACAAGCCCTCAGACAAGAAAGCATGGCATAGGAATTGAAAGCCTCATTCTGCCTTGCCTCCCTCCATTCTCGGAGTTCCATCCCGTCACTGCCATAAGCCATGACAATGATCCCAGTCTCCTCCTCCACCACTTGCAAATAGTCGTCGACTTTACTTTCCGGCACTACAAGGTAGCACTTGTCAAAGACCCCTTTATAATCCCCCATTTGCCTGTCCAGTCTTCGTGGGGAATCATATTCCGTCTTGATTTCAAAGACTTTGCTTTCACCATTAAACATCACCATGTCAGCTATCGAACAGCCCACCCGAAACTCACTAAAATAAACCGTGCTTCTCGTTCCATAACGACGAAGCAGAAGGTTCACCAGCTCATTCTTGTAAACATATTCACAGCGATAGTCCTTGGAAATGGCAGCATAGGCCCCTCTTATCAAGCCCGCATACGTCTTGCTCCTAAGACGATACTGAGCACGAAGCCAATCAAAACGGGAGAAATCATCAAACAGGAGAACATCGGTAAAGGCAGAACGAGAGAAGGCCGTAGAGAAATCCCTCAGCCTTACCATGCGCTTATTATGTGCCACAGTCCTCATCATCCGATTCCTTCAATCGTATCTTTGTCAATCTACTCGCCTGCAAATGTACCACTTTTTATCGAAATAGACAAAAAGAACTTCGCATAGATTGACAATTCAGGGTGAAGATGCTAAAACATATCAAACATTTCGTCTATTGTTTTCTGGTTCATCCGGAAAATCGAGTGATAGGTTTTGTTCATAGTTGTTTCCCTTGCAGCAACCCTTGGTCAGCATGGGCCTCGAAGAGGCGATATCCCCGCGAAGCTGTTCCATTACATGGCAATCTTTCTCGCCATGGCATAACTTGAGCAAGCTCTGTTCTGCTCATGACTTACCGAAAGAGTTGTTACTTGTTGTAAAAGTTGTTCAAGTTGTCTTCTATGTGTCCACGTCGAATCACTCCATTTTCCGGAAGAGCCTTAAAAGTCACCTATTACCCAATGACCATCTTTACGTCCTCCTTCACGTTTAAGAACGTGAAAATCTTCTCGCAAAGCCTTTAGTTCGCTTGAAATCTTTCTTGCAGAAAGACCGGTCTTTCTTGCTAAATCTGCTATAGTAGTCTTATTTCCCCTAGATATTTTTTTAATAAGAGCCTGAATATCAAACAGTTCATTCTTGCACTCTTTCTTGCACTCTTTCTTGCACTCTTTCTTGCATTTTTTAGCTATCATCCTAATGTTTCCCTACTCCAATACTCTTGTAGGTTCTCTTTGACACACTTCATCACTACTGAGAAGTCAATCTGTTCTTTCCAACGTATCTTTTTCAAGAAAGCCTTCCACAAAACATTGCGAGTTGAGTCTGCTGCAAACTTGTCTGTGAAAAGAGCTAGGTTCTCTCGGTAAGGTGTATTCCTGTTCTTGAATGTACAGACAATAGCTTCCGCTAGAAGTTCTGTATCAATCTCATGGTTAGTGAACAACTGGTACACATCAAAGAAATCCTTCATGCGACTATTGCTTTCGTCACGGTCAACCATTGCATGAAACTTCTCTGCTATAAAAGTTTCCAAAGAATAGGCATATAGTTCCACGGCGGGAACACCTGGCAACAACAACGGATAGTCCAATGACAGAGGATAAGGCGTTACCACATCACCAAATCCTATATCAACAGATACCTTTTGTACTATAGTGTCTAAATGAGCTACAACTTTTACACAGGTGCCAGGGTATTTCTTTTCAACGGCTATCGGCTCTAATTCTAGCGAGGCTGCATCAAAAGTTACTCCATCGTCCTCACACTCAATGGCGCACACTTTTTGAAAGACGCCTTTTAGATTTTCTCTGTCATTACTGATGTGCTCTCCCAACAGGTCAATATCAATGGTTGGACGAGCCTTGAACTCATCCAGGGCATACAACAAAGAACTGCCCTTCAAAAGAAAGTGGCTTTTGTAAGGACTTGCAGAGATACGAAACAACAAGCGTTCATGCAAGTATCTCACCAACAATTTCATATAGTCTTCCTTCTCCTTTTTGGCGAGGTTCAGCAAGCGTGTCCTAATGGACTTCCCTATATTTTTTGTCATAGCCTTGTCTCCAAATATGTAGTCAATATTTTTTTCACTCTCAGTTTCTGTGCGTATTCATGAAGTAAAGACACATTGCGGGTCTCCTTTTTGAGATAGTTGTCTATCACCTCACCGCAAACATCAAGTCCAATCTTGTTTCGGTACTTTACGGCATCACAGACTGTTCGCTCCATATCCGTAATGAGTACTTCATATACTGATATGTTCTTCTTTACTATACCAAACTCCAAATTCTCCTTTTTCCAATAATAAAGGTCAATCGGGGGATATTCGGGCAAGCGCACCTTTCGTTTGGCTTCAATGGCAATGCAAGTAGCGGAAGGCACTTGCGTGGAAAGCCCATAATGAGCAAACGCACTATACAGGCAAAGCACTCCATGCGGAACTATACGCTCCACATCTATCATATTATTTGCCAACGCAGACATTTCCACATAAACACCATTACGAATCCGCATAAGCGTTCCGTCTTCTATTGCACGGCGAAGCTGTTCATACTCACCACGGCTTTTCACTTCGCCTGTGGTTATGAACCCACCTCGCTGTTTGAGCGAGTCAATAATTTTACTTCTATCCATGCCACTCATATTTTCGTGCAAAGATACAACTGCTTATTGAGAATAAAGAATGTTTTATGTTAAAAGTTACGGAAAATACACATAACGCCCGTAATACCTTACATTGCAATCAAACTCCGTTTTCATCCTTTACACGATACCCTCAGAACGCTCATCCCTTTCCTATGACACCAACAATATTAACCGTGTTGACCAAGGCTTCCGCCTCGCTCTCTAACAGGTTTTCTCACACATAGTGTATCATGACAACAAATATACACTTTCCTTCGCTTCCCTTCAAGTTCTCCTCCAAATTTCTTTGCCATATCGCACTTGCAGTTCTTGAAGACAAGTCGCAATGCCTAATCCTGCTTTCCTCCAAACATCTCTTTCAAACCATCTAATATTAGTTTCTCTGACTCTGATATTCGATAGACCACGTCAGAAATAACCAGATAAAGACGGCTGAGTTGCTTATAGTATTCGGAGGCATCCCCTTCACTATATGAATAAGTAGAGAAGACTCTTCCGTCAGGGTTTGCCAATACCAGAGTATAAGAATCTTCATCCGTATTAAAATTATAATCCTTCCATACTTTCACAGGGCATCCTCCTATGTAAGTACTATAAGCTCCCTTGGAATTAGACTCTTCCTTCCAAACTATTTTTTTAGTTTCAGTCGCCTCAATGAGCATTTTCAGCATCTTCTGATAATCTTCCTCTTTCATTTGTGCACTATTTTAATTAACTCCTTCAATTCTTGCATCACTTTCCAGCACGGACTCCCTTCAAGTTCTTGCTTCTCTATGTTTGCCACATTCTTCTCTTCCAAGCCTCGCGATTTTATTTTCTCCATAAAGGACGAGACCATCGTGTTTACCATTCGTTCAATATTATCCATCGCCTGCTCACTCGATCGTGACACTTTGTTTGTCAGCTTCAGCAGGCTCTCGATATAATGAATCTCGTATAGTTGTGAACTAATTTCCAAAGAAATCTTACTCGCTCGATTTTTGAGATAAACAAAAAGCCACAATAGTCCTATTGTGATGGGCACACTCATCGTATAGGGGATATACTCACGCCATTTCTCAAAACGAAAGGTGCTTACATTAGACAAAAACCAACAATAGAATCCCAAAAACGCCGCAACGACAATCCCCAATGCCACAAGACAAACATAAAACTCTACCTTTAGCTTTTTCAACTCACTGCTGAGATCGTCAACGTTCTTCAACTCTTCAAAAGCCTTGTCTATTCGTTCGGTTATGCGTTTCTCTTCGTCGGCATCCTTCTGTATATTTTCTATCGTTTCCTTCCTTTCTCCCAACTCTTCGTCCAAAGAATCAATCTTTTCTTTCAACTGCTTAATCTTCTTTTCGTTGGGAGGCGTTTCATGCTGAGCCGCCACATACTGCGACCACAACTCGCTCCTTCTTTTTCGTAGTTGTCCCAAGCGTTCTTCCTCTTCTTTACGGTCTTTATTCCTAACACTCTCATTCTTGTCCACTGAAGACTCTTCCGACAAATAACTTATAGAGTTTAAAAACAACTTCGTTGATTTCAGTAATTCTTTGTAGCGCCTTATTGTATCGTCCGTAAATTCTCCAGAAAACTCATGTCGAAAGTCAACCCAAGAACGATAGAGCGCGTCTGGAGAACATTCCGCATTAATCAATAAAATCTTTATAGAAAGATGCTTTTCCAACATTCTTTCCACTTTTACTATACGCCTTTCTATATCAGAAACATCCAGACCACTAAAGATATTTATAGCCTCAAACTCATTACTACGAAGAGTATCTCGAATAATATCCAAGGTACGAATAACTTCATTGATCGGAAAATAAGAAAAAGTATTTTTTATCATGACGAAAGAAAAACCAAGCTAAAGCTTCTATAAAGTTAGCGATTCCATTGACGACAACAACTACGAACAAAAATCATGTATCTACCAAGCAAAAGCTTATCTTTTCATCTTTTCAACCAACGCTAAGATTTCATCTACACTGAAATTGTCTCTCTGGAAGAAACTGATATTTTCTTTCAACATCTCCTCATCCATATTCCACCATTCCAATTCTAAGAGCCGTTGAATAATCTCGGGCGAGAAACGGTAGCGAATCACCTTGGCTGGCACACCACCAACTATAGCGTACGGGGGAACATCCTTGACAACCACTGCTCCTGCAGCAACGCATGCACCATTTCCTATATGTACTCCTCCTTTGACAAGTACATGCGAACCGACCCACACATCGTTGCCAATAAAAACACGCTCATCCTTGGACTTGTGGGTAAACACCTCGTTTTCTACCCAACATTCCTGAAGCGCATTGATCTTCTGCGTGAAAATCGGAGACGTTGAAACACACTGCATCGAATGGCTACTCATTCCTATGCGACAATGATCAGCAATCGAACAAAACTTGCCTATCTCCGCATTCTCTATGTCAGTATTGGCAGCTATATAAGTATATGCCCCGATTTTTGCTCTCTTAGCCTTTACCCCACGATAGATATAGGCCGATTTATCGACCTCCGCATTAGCAGAGACAAAAGAAAAAATCGAGATTCGGGAGTTAAAGAGGTTTTTCACCATCCCCTTTATATAATGTGCTATTGGAAACATATCACTTCAAATAGTCATTGAAATATTTTTAGCGTGTGGCAATCTCCTTAATAAAGCAAAAAGTTTTCTCTTGAAAGACCGAAATTCTAATTGTACGAAGCCATACTTGGGATCCCTCGCACTGTTTTTAGCTTTTTGTATCATAAAAAACGTAACTAATGACCAATGCACCATTTGACTATATTTTAGTTTTTGAAGTTCAACATATCGAGTATCATTAATACTAAATCGGTACCCCAAGCGTTCTAAACACTCTTTCATATAAGGGAAATTATCACTTCTATCTTCCAATACACTGCGGTCAAAATGGACATTAACACCAATTCGTGTATAATACACATTTCCTAAATGGTTGATATAATAAGCCTTTTCGGTAAAAAACGGCAGCTGTATCTCTTGGGCCCATTCTGCCACATAAGAACGCCCCTTGCTTACCTCTTGAAACATATTCATAATACTAGTGCTGTAGCATGCGCTCCTATTGCCTATCAACCCCCTCATTGTCAAGCTAACAAGATCATAACCTTGCTCAGCCATCTTATTTTTCTTGATAAAGTAATCACCATTGGGATAAAGACATTTAAAGTCTCCATAAAAACAAACACGATTATTCTTATAATCAATTTGGTTCACATCTATATAATCCACAATCGCCTTAAACCAGCCATTAGGACATTCATCATCACCTGACAATTGATAAACTAAATCACCCGTTGGCATGGTCCAAGACTGTTCAACATTCTGGAAAATCCCTTTATTCGGACAGTTCCTATGCAGTTTGAAAAAACCTGGGTGTTGTACAGCGTACTCTTGTAATACTTCCCAGGTCTTATCAGGAGACCCATCATCTGAAACACATATTTCATACAGATACTCTTTTTGGTTCAAAAGAGAGTCAATAGCTCTTTTTATCAACTTCTCCTGCTTATAACAGATTACTAAAGCTGATATTTTCGGTTTTTTCATTTTTCTCTTTAATTACGTTTAACTTTTATTGCATATGCAAGACCAAAAAGCAGCCATATAGCATAATCTCCCATAAAAGACGCCGACACCATCATATTCACAAAAGAGGCACCTAACACCATAACGTAGATATAATTTATACTATTTTGAACTACAAGACTACTTTTTAAGGCCAATAATAATCTTCTAAAAAAAATAAAATTCAAAAAAAGTCCTACTGGGACTCCGAAATCCATACATAATTCCAAGCAACAGTTATGTGAGAACTGACTAAGTATTACTTGTGTTGTAGCGTAAGATGGAGACAAATAAATACGATCGCCTATAAGTCCCAGCATTTCTAATGGCTCCTCATTTAGATGCGAACATATACGGTCATAGAACAGACTCCTGTTTGAGTCATCCATCATATCACCCGTAGCCATCATTTTTAACGTTCTAGAATCAGGAAACCATTGGTACAACTGATCGAAAATCGTATCACCTGCGGCTAAAAAGGGAATGCCAACGAATATCAATGTCGATAATAAAAAAATTCTTTTTCCCTGCGAAACTCTATTGCTATTTATCACATATGCCAAGAACAAAGAAATAATAACCCCAAGAAAAAAAGCACGCGTTCCATAAAAAAACACTGGTACCAAGCAAGTTATCGCAATGGGCAAACCCCACATCTTCTTGTATAGAAAACTAGCTAACAATGAAATTAAAGATACAAAAACTAAATTAGATGCTATAGTTGCATAAGCATCACCTCCAGAAATATCAGGCACAACAAATAGACAGATAGCATAGGCTAAGGATATTGGGCTAAAAAGTAAAATGCATTTTGAGACCATTTCCCAATTCTGCGTATATCTTCCTATATAATACGCAGGCCACAAACGCGATATAAATAGAAATATGGAGGCTACATATACTTGGGAATAACCAGGATTCAGAATAACACTATATCCGAATAAAAGTAAAACAAAAAATGCAATAAGTGACATTTTGCGAAATTTTCTTGTCCGCAACATGTCTACTAGGAGCAAGCCAAAAAAGAACACATAGACTACATTACGAACTATTTCCACATTACTTCCCTCTAGCTTTCTATAAAGGTCAACTATGATTAACGAGTACAGAAATCCTGTTGCTCCAATCGCATAAAATTTACCTTGTTTATACATTGTTCTCCTTGTTTATCTTATTTTTAACAACAAGCCACACCATAGTAGCAACTTTATTTCTCAAAAACAAACGCAAAGCGAAATACAAAGAATAGTTTATCAAGAAAAATAATGGTACTTTTACTATCAAATGAGCATTTAATAAATTAGAAATAATCATAGTAAAATAAGCTACGACCATAGAGCAAACAAAAGTACTTCCCCAATCTCGTATTTGAAAAAACAACGAGTAATCTAGATCCTTTCCGATACAAAAACTAACAACGCAATAGGATACGATCGCATCAATTACAATTACCCAAACAAATTGATGAATACTGAATTTTAGGAATACTAGAACAAAACCTAATGATACAAACAATGAGAGAAACTGGGTTAGCAACAACAACTTTGATTTACCAATTGCTTTAATCGTGCTTCTACTTAAGTGATACAAAGCATTCAAGTAACCAGAGAAACATAAAACCTGAAATATAGGTACGCAAGGAACCCATTTATCCGAATATAAAAGCACAATGACGGGTTCTGCAAAAAAAATCAAAAATGACAGCATCGGATATATAAAAAACGTCACAACACTAATCGTTGTTCTGTATTTTTGTTTCAGTCCTTCCTTATCACCCTGAATACGTGAAAAAACAGGGAAAAACACTTGATTTATTACCGCTGAAACTGAATATACAGGTATTTGCTTTAAAGAATTGGCTTGGTTGTAATAACCCAGATCTGTTACCGAATACACTTTCCCTATAACAAATGAAACAACATTCGAATATAGTGACTCTATAATATTAGCTAAAGCCACTGGAAAACCAAATCCAAATAATTCTTTAAATGATGTTTTGTCAAACGCAATTCTAAACTTAAATGGAGAAGCTACTATATACATTATACAGCAAAGTAAGTCAAGAAGAATCGCCTTAAACAAAAGACTCCATATTCCCATCCCGCAATATGCCATTATTATTGCAATAACAGTAGCTATTGTCTGAGAAAGTAATGAAATATGGGCAAGCTTTGGGAAATCCAATTTCCGCGTTAACTGCGAAACATTGATTACATAAAAGGCCCGGATTAACACGCATGCAGACTGAACCCTTAAAAGTAAAGAAAAGCCTTTTACTTGCGTATATCTCTCTAAAAATGGTGAGATAGAAAAAATGGCAAAAAATAAGAAAAGAGAGAATACGAGATTAGCTGTAAAGATTGTCGTTTCGTCTTTCTCTTCAATTTCATTTTTCTGAATCAAGGCATTTCCTAATCCCCCATCAACAAGGACATCTGCCACGGTGATAAAAACCATGATTAGTCCCATTGTTCCAAAATCATCAGGACTCAGCAGTCGAGCCAACACCATGTTGCTAACAAAGCTGATGGCTAAACCGCCGAACCTTTGGATACTACTCCATATAGTTGCACCAATAATTTTATTTGATGACATATCACTAGTTACTTGAACTTATTCACTAACTCTACAACTTGTGAAACCTCCAAAAATGTAATAGACGGTCCGATAGGCAAGCTAAGTTCCGTATCAGCCAAGCGCTCTGTGATGGGCAACGAAAGTTGCGGAGTATTCCAAGATTCCTTAATATAACACTCTTGTTGGTGTGGAGCAATTGGATAGTGACAAACCGTGCCGACTCCGTGCTGTCCAAGATAGTCGTGCAGACGGTCTCGATTATCCTTATCACTCACAATAATTGGGAACAAATGATATGCATTCTGCTCGTCTGGAAGGAGAACAGGAAGAGAAACAAGGGGATTGTCGATATGGTCATAGTAGAAGTGAGCAATAGCCTTACGCTTTGCATTATCCTCTGCTAGATACTTCAACTTCACATCCAAAACAGCAGCTTGTATCTCGTCAAGACGACTATTACGGCCGGCATACTTGAAGACATATTTTTTCTGACTTCCATAGTTAGCAAGCGCACGAACTGCTGCTGCAAGCTCAGGATCATCGGTAGTTACAGCTCCACCATCACCAAGAGCACCGAGGTTTTTACCAGGATAAAAAGAGTGTCCTGCTGCATCACCGATACTGCCTGTTACACGACCATCGGTGTACTTACATCCATGACTCTGAGCACAATCTTCCACAAGCTTGAGGTTATATTTTTTGCACAATTCACCAATTTTATCGGTGTATGCCATCCGCCCATATAAATGCACAATAGCAATGGCTTTCGTCTTAGAAGTAATAGCCTCTTCTATTAGCTCATCATCTATTTCAAGCGTATCGGACTTAGGTTCTACCAAAACAGGTACAAGATTGTTCTCAGTAATTGCAAGGATTGTGGCAATATAAGTGTTAGCAGGCACTATCACTTCGTCTCCAGCCTTCATTACTCCCATTTCAATATAGGCACGAAAAATCCAAACAAGAGCATCCAAACCATTACCACATCCAATGGTATACTTACTACCAATGAACTCCGAATAATGCTTTTCAAACTGTTCGTTCTCCTTGCCCTGAAGATACCAACCACTATTTACAACACGAGTTACAGCCTCGTTTATCTCAGCACCATGGAGAGCTGTTACGTCCCGAAGGGACAAAAAAGGAATATTATTCATTACCATAAACTTTACTTTTAATATAATTCAACTGTTTTGTATCTTTTTTTGCACTATGTGAACCAATTATGATAGGGGTGAATTTGCTATGCTTTGCCTTGGGTTAATATCAGCCCCAATAATGTACAAGCTTTCATGCGATTTTCTTAATCGCACTTACAATTGTGGTACTATTCATAGTACTCAAAGCTGTTACTAGAACTTTTTTTATCACTTAAGCTATTAAAGGTTTTAGCAACAGCTTGCATTCTAAGCTAGGAAATGCATTAAGGCAAATTACCTCTCCCGCTTTTTTTCACCATGTCAACATCTTTAATTTTTTTATGTATTCGAGCAGGATTTCCTTTCACTATCACAAATTCAGGCACATCTTTGGTGACAACACTTCCAGCCCCAACCATAGCACCTTGGCCAATTGTAATACCAGGCAATATAGTAGATCCAGCTCCTATAGAGGCTCCTTTGCAAACTTTCGTTCTCAACAGTTGCCAGTTCACATTTTTCGATATAGGATAAAGATCATTTGTGAAGGTGGTATTAGCTCCTATCATAACATTGTCCTCTAATTCGACACCATCCCAAATCTGAACACCACATTTCACAGTGCAGTTATTACCTATCTTAACATCGTTTTCTATCAAACAATGAGAGCAAATATTACAGTTTTCCCCTATTTGAGCTTCTGGAAAAACCACACAAAACTGCCATATATTGGTTGACTCCGGAATCCTTTTATTTTTACAATCAGCAAGTGGGTGTATCATAATTGCTTACGGTATTTAAGAAATTCTTCATAATCGCGAATATAATCATTCTCAAGATATACATCTGAAGCTAGTACCATACAGACTGAGCCTGACGAGAAATCACCAAGATCGCGCCACATGCCTGGCTTAACGTAAAGCCCTTGATAAGGACGATTGAGAAAGAATGTTCTCTTGCACTTACCATCATCAAGCGTCACTGTAAACGATCCTGACGCTGCGACAATCAACTGGCTAAGATCACGATGGGCATGAGATCCTCTCTTTTCGCCTCCGGGAACATCATATAGGTAGTACACACGCTTCACGTTGAAAGGAAGGGTTTCTCCGTTTTGTACAACAGACAGGTTCCCCTTCCGTTCTGAATGATGCTTATCCAACTCTATGATGGAGCAATCAAATACATTATATTTCTCCATTTTTCTTCATATTTTCGTATTTAATATAATCCTCAATATAGTCGCTTCGATCATATCTAGTATCAGCAAACTCTAAGGCTAGTGAAGCCGTTGAAAAATTATCCAGTTTTCTCCATAGCCCCTTAGGTATATATAGCCCATAATAAGAACGATTGAGCGTAAAAGTCTTTTGGCATTGACCATCATCTACAGTAACATCAAAAGATCCTGCAATGGCTATAATGAATTCATTAGTTTCCTTATAGGCATGACTTCCGCGACTTTCTCCTCCTGGGACATCATAGATCCAATAAGTTCGCTGAATCTTGAACGGAATATGTTTTTCTTGCTCAACGAAGGATAGATTACCGCGAGGATCCTGAAATTTAGGAAGTTCTATTTGTTTAACGTCATTTACTGTCATATTCATAATTGTTTTGATTGCTTCTGCATGATTACATTGCATTTGAGGAGGTTATCGAAAGAATTAGTGTCAAGCCATTGGCAATCCGAGGGAAGTTCCTGAATTTGCATTTTTTCCTCAGCTTGATACAATAAGCTTACAGATGTAATTTCCAGTAATCCTCTTTCTGAGGGTTGGACATTTCTAATCTTTTGTGCAACCCCTTTAGGGAACACATAAAGTCCTGTTATTGATTTGAAATAGCGCTCCTCTGAATCTCCTACAATAGTATGACCTGTCATCAGTTTTCCATATTGACCAGGATCCATTTCTCTTGACACAAAGATTGTTGCATTTCCACTTTTCTTCGCGGCTCTAATGGCTTTTGCTAGACAAGAGGATATATTCCCAAGAAACAAAGTATCGCCAGTTATCAAACATACAGCATCTTTGCCTATAAATGGCTCCCCAATCATCAAAGCCTCTGCTATTCCCTTAGGCTCATCTTGAATAGCATAACTAATTCTACAACCAAGTTCCTGACCATCTCCAAGATATTTTACAAACGCAGACTGATGTTCGCGTGTAGTAACAAGAAGAATATCAGTCACTCCTGCCTTTACCAATGTTTCTATGGGATAATAAACCATTGGTCTATTATAAATTGGCAAGAGTTGTTTGGGAATACCGAGCGTGAGAGGATAAAGCCGAGACCCAGAATCTCCCGAAAGTACAATACCTTTCATACAAAAACTAATTTACTACAAAAGATACCATACACCCTCTACCTAACGTTGGGCGTACATTTCCTCATAATATTGTTCATATTCTCCGGAAGTGATACGATCCATCCAGTCTTGGTTGTTCAGATACCACTTCACGGTCTTCTCTATCCCCTCCTCAAACTGCAGGGATGGCTCCCAACCGAGTTCTTTCTGTAGTTTGGTGGAGTCGATAGCGTAGCGCGCATCGTGTCCAAGGCGATCCTTTACATAGGTGATAAGATTGAGGTCTTCTCCTTCCTTTCTACCAAGCAAGCGGTCAACCGTTTTGATGACCGTCTTGATTATATCGATGTTTTTCCACTCATTGAAACCACCGATGTTGTATGTCTCAGCCACCTTACCTTCGTGGAATATCAAGTCAATAGCACGGGCGTGGTCTTCTACATAGAGCCAGTCTCGCACGTTCTCTCCCTTGCCATATACAGGAAGAGGCTTGCGATGGCGAATATTGTTGATGAAAAGGGGTATCAGCTTCTCTGGGAACTGGTAAGGGCCATAGTTGTTTGAGCAGTTGGTCACAATGGTAGGCATTCCGTATGTGTCATGGAAAGCTCGGACGAAATGATCCGAACTGGCCTTGGAGGCTGAGTACGGAGAATGGGGATTGTACTTGGTGGTCTCATAGAAGAAGTCCTCACCGTATGCTAGGTGATGTTCCCCAGAACTTGCCTTGGTTGTGAACGGCGGTTCGATGCCTTCGGGATGCGTCATCTGCAGTGCACCATACACTTCGTCCGTTGAGATATGATAGAATCGCTTGCCTTCATACTTCTCTGGCAACGACTCCCAATAGAGTTTAGCGGCCTGAAGAAGGGACAATGTACCCATCACGTTGGTACGGGCAAAGGTAAAGGGATCTTTGATACTGCGATCAACATGACTTTCTGCGGCCAAATGGATGATACCATCAATATGCTCGTCCTGCATTAACTGATAGAATGCGTCAAAGTCGCAAATGTCCATTTTGACAAACTGGTAGTTTGGTCTGCCCTCAACATCTTTAAGGTTGGCAAGGTTGCCTGCATAGGTGAGTTTGTCCAGGTTGATGATTTTATACTCGGGGTATTTGTTGACCAACAACCTTACCACATGGGAGCCTATAAAGCCCGCACCACCCGTGACGACAATAGTTCTCTTTGTCATATTCATTTTCTTACTGGTTCGTTCTAAAAGTATCGGAGTCTATCTCCATTTTCTTCTCTTCAATTACTTTCAACAAGTACTGACCGTATTGGTTTTTCAGCATTGGGGCAGCCAATTCTCGCATGCGCTCCTCGTCTATCCATCCCTGGCGATAAGCAATGGCTTCAAGGCAAGCTACCTTTAAACCTTGACGCTTTTCCAGTACTTCAATATAAGTAGATGCCTCAGACAAGGAATCATGCGTGCCGGTATCAAGCCATGCAAAACCACGACCCAATGTCTGGACCTTCAATTCATTGTCACGCAAGAACCATTGGTTTACTGTCGTTATTTCGTACTCTCCACGTGCGGACGGCTCTATTTTCCCTGCCACATCCACTACCTTGTTGGGATAGAAATACAAACCAACCACGGCATAGTTGCTTTTGGGCTCCGCTGGCTTTTCTTCTATGGACAGGCAATTGCCTTTGCTGTCAAACTCAGCAACGCCATAACGCTCTGGATCATTGACCCAATAACCGAACACGGTTGCTTTTTTGTCTTCCTCGGCAGCCCGAACGGCTTCTTGCAACTTACCCGTAAATCCTGCACCGTGGAAAATGTTGTCTCCAAGCACAAGACAAACACTATCGTCACCTATAAAATCCTTGCCAATAGTGAAGGCCTGCGCAAGACCATCAGGTGAGGGTTGCTCGGCGTATGTAAAATGCACGCCATAATCAGAGCCATCACCAAGGAGGCGTTTAAAACTGGGCAAATCATAGGGTGTAGAGATTATCAATATGTCCCGAATGCCAGCAAGCATCAGCACACTGATAGGGTAATACACCATTGGTTTGTCGTAAATGGGCATCAGCTGCTTGCTGATACCTTTGGTAATGGGATAAAGACGCGTACCACTACCACCTGCTAATACTATACCTTTCATTTATTTATTGTTTTTGAATTAACAACGATTTTTACAACTTCATCCCTTTCTGGATCATACACATACCCTATTTCGTCTATACAATTAGTATATTCCATAGATCCAGGTGTCAAATCCAATACGCATATCTGGTTTGCGTCAGACTTCTGAGGAATGTACTGATATTTGTAAAATCCCAAGCCACGGATTACCTCACTATCCACATAGAGTTTGAAATCACTATATTTGTCAAGTTCCGTAGATAACCCTCTTGGTATAACAATGAGTCTACCTGGACAACGATGATACTTTTGTAACAACAAGTCAAGAAGTACTTGACAAAAATTATTGGTGTTTACTGAATTGTTCATGTTGTTCTATTTTTATTTTTTTTAATCAGCCACATGGCATATTTTATGAAACCGACTTCATAGTCCCACGAAGTCAACTTACTTTGCCAACGAAGCCGACTTCATCGGGCGATGAAGTCAACTCCATTTTTGAGGGCATAAATACACATGTCATAGCGTCTCACGGATAAGGGCATATAAGAATCTGGCACTTTTGTAGGCTGCTGCCTGATGATGAGAGTCGTCCTTGCCCACTCCGAAATCAGAGATGCCTTTTATCCAAAGAGCCTTCTTTTCCAAGGTGTGGGCTGCAAGGTAGAGGGCGAAGCCTTCCATGTCTAAAGCCTGGTACTTGCGGTCGTCCTGCCGCAGACTGTCCATGATGGTTTGAGAGGTCATCACAAATGGGCCGCATACGGTTTTGGAAATGTGTACATTATAGTCGCCGCAATCGTTCATAAAGGAAGACACCTTGGAGATGAGGGAACGATTGGCAGGTATCTGCTGTATCTCATGCAACAGCCTTATCTCGGCTTGTTGTTCATCATTTTCTATCTCAACGACTTTGCCTATGGCATAATCGTTGATGGACTCCGCCACGATAATGTCCTCATAATTAATGTCTTTATCGGTAAAGCCTGCCGTTATGCCTGTCATAAATATTGCATCCACCTTGAATATTGTGTAAAGTGTTGTTGCCAAAACAGAGGTGGCACATACGCCTGGCTTGTCGGCGCAGGCAGCTATAAGACGCAGCTCGTGCAGGCCCGCCGTGTTAATAGTTGTGGTGCGAAACGTATATGGCAATGAGGGATGCGAGAGACACGTCCATTCGTTGCGGTTGAAAGCCTTCAGCAACTGTTCAAACTCTTCGTTGAGAGCACATATGATAGCAATGTCGTATTTGTCGCGATTGTTTATACTTTCCTCAAGCGAATGTTTGAACTGGTGGAGTTGGATGATTTTCTGCTTAAGATCCTTGCGCCACCTTGTGTCTACATGTGAATAGAACAGGAGATGCCACAGTTTGTCGCGAAAGTCTTGTTGCTGCTGTGAAAACTCCTTCTCGTATTCGGTAAGTCCGATTATCTGCAGTGGTGTCTTGATGCTCTGGTTTTGATATATCTCATCAAGATATTCAGCCCCAGCCGTGTGTGACTGTTCCTCATCAACATGGTTTGGCATTACCATATCGAGCACAAGCAGGTCGTATTGACGGGCTTGCATAAGTGTGCGCCCCTCAAATATATTGGGTGCAGTGTCGATATTGACTTCACCTTCAGGAAAGACTGTCGTCACCACCTGTCGCAATTCGCCGACCTTTTGGTCGGAATCGTCCATTATAAGAATGTCTATCATTGAAAAATGCTTTTTATTTGCTGTTCGAGTTTGCTGCGCCAGTCTCCCTTTTGGGCTGAATAGAACACATAGGAACGATAGTTCTCTGGGTATTGCTCTTTGAGTTCCTTGTCAAAAGTGGCAAGCTCCTTGCGTCCGAATACATTATACATTGTCACGACAATGACAGGAGTGGATATATTGCGCAGATACATTCCCTCAAGAATGTTCTGCCCGGCAGCTGGCTCGGGCAGTCCGCCACTGGCATCATCGTTGAGGTCGAAAGTGCTCATTGACATGTCAAGAAGAATGAGGTCGTATTCTTGTTCCGCCTCGAAAATCATTTCTTGCGCAGAGTTGTAGGACGAGCAGTTGTACAACGTGATATAAGGAAACTTCTCCTGTATGAATTTTCTGATATCTTTTGCCTTCTCCTCGTAATCCTCAACAAGAAGTATTCTTTTATTCATAACTTAAGTTTGTGGGAAGGTTGTCCAACTGAGAGCTGTCTACGAGCATGTCAGCAAGATTGAAGTATATGTCGGTGAGACATCTGCCATCGTGCGCCTTGATGGTGAAATGATTGTCTTGGTCACCAAACTCGAACTTGAGAATGTTCATGGCCTTTACAAGTCCGCTACCTTTCTCCTTTTGCAAACGGTGCAGATCTTGCAGACGTTCACGGAAAGTATTGTTCAACGCATCCTCATCGGTTTCGTCTGGCAACTCATTGACAAGACTCAAATGGAGTATATGTCCGTCTTTTATCCTTGATGATATGCGAAAAGTGAAATCATGCTCTTTCTTGCAGTATTTCAGCATATTGCTGAAGAAGATGGTGAAGAGGTCGAACATGGAGGCACTGTATTCCGAACGTATATGGAGTTTGATATCAAGAGAGAGGTCGTTGTCCTTTTCTTCAAGGTCGGAATTGTATTTCACCGCTGACTCCATAGCCATCTGCATATGGTTGTCAAGCAGGAAATCATCGTATTTTGTTTCTTGTCGATAGAACCACTTCTCTACCTTAGCCAGTTTGGCTGTCAGTTCTTCGCGCGCCTTGTTGATGGTGGAATTGAGTTGCTTGTAGAGTTCGGGGATGTTTGAAAGCGGCTGTATGGAAGTCTCAAGCTCTGTAAGCAGTGCGAACATTCTTGGAGCCAGTCCAGTCTTCACCTCATTGCGTATAGTCTCAAGGCGCTGCTCTGTTATCTCCCACAGATATTTCATCACCATACGGCAGAAATCCTCCGCATTCGCCGATTTGGAATCTATATAAAGGAGTCGGTTGCAAATGTCATCTGTAGACACTTCGTAGTCGAAATAACCTTTTATAGGGTCTGACTCGTCCACATGTATCTGTATGACGGTATCCTTAAACTGTGATATAAGATGGTCTATCTTCTTGGAGAAGTCTATAATGCACTTGTTGAGTTTGTCGTTGCTTTGAGCGTCAAGATTGAAGTCGCGCTGCCATACATGGGTAGGTATATAGATAGTACCTTCTGTGTTGTAAACAAGGTCGAGACGTGCCAAGCCGGATCGCAATTCTCCCTCGAAAACACCGTGTCGAATGCGTGTGCTGAGATATGTTCCCAATCCGAAACGGCTCTTTAGGAAAGCTAGGCGAATGACATCAAAAAGTTGGGTTGCCGCCTCCGCCACAACATTGCTTGAGTAGGTGGCAGCATTCTTTATCATGTCCACAGATTTATCATTGCTTGAATAATCCAAGCCCGCAACCAAATAGTATACTCTGTCCTTGCCTGTCAGCGCCGCCTGTTTCTTAAAACGGTCATACAAATCGCCAATGCCCTGAAGTTCATACTTCACTACAGCATCCTCATTGACATATATCTTGCTGTCATCGAGTTTCTTCATGCCACGATAGGCTATAAGCTCATGCATAAGTTCGGTATAGATGGCATTATAGCGACACTCTTCAGGAAACTTAGCGCGAAGGAAACCCACGATTTTGAGTTTTTCCTCCAGCACGTCCATCGTGCTCTTCAGTTTATAGTGGTGGTAGAGAATGTCATCGGTCAGAAGGATGGAAAAAAACAGTTTCACCTTGGCTAGTGGCTTGTCGTTCAGGACCTCTATCAATTCTGATGGATAATTTACAAACTCATACTTGCAATATCTTTCCAGCACAAACTGCTTCTGCGGATATTTCTCGGCATTGAGGAATATGAACAACAGGAAGTCTATATTACTGCGAATGCCCTCATAGCGCTGTTTCTTTATGTCGTCAAGAAACTGTCGGGTATCTATCTTGGAGACAAATGCCTTGTTGTCCATGTATTTGTCGACATAGAAGCGCACAGCTTTCTGGCGATAGTCTATGCCAAGTTCCAAATACGAGCGAAAGATATAGTCGACGGCAGTCTGTACTGTAGGTGTGATGTCTTGATTGTCGTTGAGAATACTCTGCCATTTTGCAATGGCCTCCTCGTACATGCCATTCTCATACAGTATCTTCGCATTGTCGATGTCGCGAATGTATGGCACGATGGAGGTGTCCTTAATGACTTCTTTCAACAGCCTCTGGCGCTGATACTGCAGAGCCTTTGACTGTGGCATAACCTTCAATGCTTCTTCTATATATTGAAGTCTCGCGTCATCGTCTTGGAACAAAGCGCAGAAATAAGGGTCAAAACATGTCATGGAAAGCAAGCGCAATGTCTCAATGCGATTGATGTTGCGCTCTTCACGAATGAAATAGTCGAGTCCTGCTGCTAAACGGAATCCGTAAAGGTTCTTGCTTAGCTTGTAGAGATTGTCCTTGTACTGGTCGTTGTCTTTCTCTGTCATTACGCGATACACATTGAATGCCACGGCATTAAGAAGGCTGTCGCTGTTGCCGTCTATATACTTGAATCCACTGTGCAAAAAGAGTAAAGAACGGCTATAGAGTTTTACGACATCAAAATTAGAAGGGTCTCTTTTCAGATAATCGCAGCATGCGGAGATTGTGGCTTCATACTTGCCTGTGTAATAATAGTCAAGAATCTGGATAAATTCCTTGGAATAATAGGATTCGGGCAGATTATACATATTATTAATGGCAAGGAAAGGAAAAAGCTGACTGTCCCCTGACAGGCGATACAATCTTCCTGCAAATCTCAATATACTGGAGAGACACTCTGGCTGCCTTATTACATATGAGCGCAGGACATAGAGCAGAAGGTTATAACGATCGATGGCAGAATTTAGCGACTCCATGACGAGCGTAACAGAGAGATCGTCGATGTCGTAGTGCTGATAGAAATTGAGACGGAAAAGGAAATAGTTGTAGCGATCGTTCTGAAAGTCGTTGCGGTTGCGTTTGTATCGGGATATGAGGGTATTGTCATACTCTATGGCAGAGGAATTGCGCAGACTGCGGTTGGCAAGACTGTTGAGCAATTCGCTGATGATTCCGCACTTGTCGTTTTTCTTCTCTTTGTTGACATTACTCAAAAGCGTGAGTACTGCAGTGAGGTTGTCCTGATATCCATAGATGACAAACTTCATCTCATAATACCAGACAGTATAGCCTATCTTACACAACGACTCCTCAAGAATCTCATTTGCGGCATCATATTCTCCAAGCAGAATGTGACGCTCGACAGCATCACGCATCTGTACAAACTGCCTTATTTGTTTCTTGTATCTACGGAGTCCGGTTATAACCCAATGTATCTCATTGTCAAGAGATTCCGGTTTGAAAAAGTAGCAATTGGCACCATTTCCCAAACTTTTAATGGACAAAGGCATGGCATTACCCCATATAACACGATCAATCGCATGTTGGTGACAAGCAATATCATCTGTTGACGAAAGGATAAGGTTTGCATTGCCACAATTCTTCAACTGAGTGGCGATACGCAACCAGTCAAGTTTGCAACCTCCTACGGAAAGGAAGCTGGATAGAACCTGATAGTTCTTCATTCTCGGAGATATTATTGGAAAAGGTGTCGTGAAAAACATATATTATTTTTCCTTATTAGGGTTCGCTAATTTATCCCGCCCCAGCCGACTTGTGGCGAGGACAAAACTCCCACGAGGTCGGCGATGGTGCCGACAACTCTCTTTTTGAGGGCCTCGAAGCCTGTTTTTGCGAAAAAGAGACAAAGGAGTCCCCATAGAAACTTCATTACGTTTTTAGCGAAGAAGCAAGTCCCTATCCACGTGTCAGCCGTATTGTCAAGTTTCGCCCGGATGTCGTTCGCCCGGTAAACCCTCCTGGATGGTATATCACCAATACAGCGTCCCCACTATTTTTCAAGCAGTTACGCATATATGGTTAGTGCTCAATTTAGGGCATAGCCCTTTGTATAGGCACTTTTGCAAGTGTCTATATATTGAGCTATTAAAATTTCGCTTGTTTTTTAACTATTACATACATTTTCTTCGTTCAACAATTAGAAAGCAAGCTTTCATTGTACTCACTTATCGAAAATGTTGGCATATTGCCAATCCAATTTATTTCATGATTTTCGGCTGCACTCGGCATAGCTCAAACAAGTTTGTCTCTGCACTCATTTGCACGAAAATTCGGTCTGGTCGCATGCTGAAAAAATCCCTGTGACCGTTAAATATTTTGGATAAAGTCTTCACGCTCAAGAATTCAAACGAGTTTGATTCTATTCGCTTAATCAGACTTTTAGTAAAAAACTTACCGAGGTACTCCCATGCAGATCGTCCTTGCATCTTCACCGTATTGATGATGCTATGATAAGTAGCCTTGCTCTCAACATCCGTGATGTCATCATAACGCAATATAAACTCTTAAAGCAAAAACTAATTTATAGACAAGGGAAGCAATGATTAGCTCTATTTTGGGAGATTCTTAAAGTACGTTTCCACATCATTTTTAAACTTCTGATCCAAAAGAACCCGAGATTCTGACTTTTCTATATTATTATTCTTTTTGTATTCTTTCAAAAAGGACTCAAATTTACAACTCAAAGTTCGATAATCTGTCCTGCCGAAGTGATTGCCTATATAAAGAACATACATGGCTTTCTGAGCTGTCACCGTTTTGTTGACAGACTTATATTCCTTATATATACACCTATATTTCTTTATAAGCTCAATGGTTTCATTCGACAACAAGTCATTATTGTTAGCAAAGAGGGTATCATATTGACTCGTAAATATTTCTCGTTTCTTATTGGAAACTAATTCGGGAAATCCCTTTGCGGCCCATAAAATTTGCCCAAGCAACTCCATGCTTACTGAACAATCAAACACCTTGCCCGCTTGACCTACATCGCCTTTTTTCCTAATATATAATATATTATTAGAACTTAAATACTCTTCTAGGCTAACTTGCTCTGGACGCAAAGACTTTAAATCACGCTCATTAATACTATTTTGACTATTTGTGTACTCACCTATTCTGCCCTTTAGAGAATCATCGGTAATATTTAGCAATCTCACTAAGACTTCCGCATTAGAAAGCTTCTCAACAATATTCTGTTTATTCTTCTTGTTGAAATTATGAACAGTACGTAAAGTTTGTCCACCATTGAGAACCTGAAAATTAGATATCTCTAATTTAACTTTTTTCCCCGAATTTATCTCTGAAGACGAGATATTATCAGCAACAATTGTCACGCCGTTATTAAAGAAGAAAAACTTACTTGGCTCTTTCTCTAACGTTGATTCAATATTATTATTGTACTTCGATTTTAAAATGAATCCTCTTACATTGTCAAAGAGGACTCGCACATCAACATTCGTATCATAAAGAACTTCGTCGTCCTCTATATTATATTTGCCACGTAATTCTGCATTATCACAGGTTATTCTAATAAGTTCCGTCAAAGGCAAACGAACTATATATGATTTACTAGAGGCCAAACTATTTTCCGTAAAAGACATAACAGCATCACGAGCCAATATCAAGGTTGCATCAATATCTTTAGGATGCAAAGAAGTAAGTTCAACAAGCTCATTTAACCCCATGGTCTTTACGGTAATCCCATATTCTTCAGCCTTTTGTTTGATATTAGGATCATGAACCGCTAAAGTCTTATTTTCATTACTTACATAGTACAAGGATGTTTCCCATATTTCATCCGAATTATTATTTCTAATTATCTGCCCTGCAAACAATTTCAATTTACCTTTCAAATTCTCTACGTTTTCTTGTTTCAATGCTGACAAAAACTTAGAAGAAACAATCAGGTCATTTTTGTTTTGTTCTTTATCAACATCAAAATCTTTTCGATACTTGAAATTAAACAATGAAATTTGACGACTCTGATCATCGATACAGACAGCATCAATACCTTCATCTTTGTATTTGTCTCCGAAAAATGATGAATTAAATTCCATGTCTGTTATAGACTCTGCTATCTCATCATAATCCTCGATATTCGTTAGATTTTGAATTACAAAGAAATAAAAACCGTATCGCGCTTTTTGATCATTCGTTAATGTTTTCTTTTCGGCATTTAAACAATCCTTTGCAAGTTCAAAATGTCGTATACATCTTTGTCTCAATAGTTTAAAATCATTTCTATCAGCCATAGTCTTCAAATTTATTTAATTTGCAATATTAGTACTTAGTTTTTGAACACAACCCTTAGAGCAAGCGCTTTTATAAGAACTTTTTTGAGGGAATTGTTTGATATCCGCTTATTATCAACCATTTCATTGATCATAGTTGCTCAACCACTTGTAAAAACATTCTGTATCGAATCTACGATTACACTAGAGTTCTTACGCTAAACTCTACAAGCGTTTTGGTAATTAGCTATTTATTGCAGACTTTCAAATGATCAAGCTCGTCCTGACAGACAGCTAAACGGGCATTGAAGTCAGAAGTCAGTTTCTCCCGTTCGTGGGCGTATGCCTCCTTCAACTTTTGTTCACGGGCTTCAAATTCTGCGTTAATTTCAGCGACTACAGATTGGCGAAGAGACTCCAAAAAGGTTGCGTCCCCATTGGTTGTCATTAAGGAGATCATCTTCTGCATCATATCGTTAATTTGGTCTATCTTTTCAGCTAGCTGTTTGTTCAGGCTTGAAGCCATAGCCTCAAGTTCCTCTATTCGCTTTTCACGAGATAGAAGTTCTTTGCGCAGCTGCTGGTTTTCGCCTGCCCAGTCATGCGATTGGACATGAATCGCTTGTGTGGGTTTGTTTTCAGGTTTCATAATGGAGAGACACAAATAGCGTCGTTTACGTCTAATGGTTTGAGATCTTACTGTGTAAGGATGGTAGTCAGGCTAGCTGGCAAAGGTATGTCTTTTTATCGAAGCATAAAATACGGCCTAAAGTGACTGCTTACCGATAACTTTGCCCAAGGTATTAGCAATCTCAAAGAAGAGCATAGGGTCGTCATGATCTATCTCTGAAATGGCGTTATCCATATCATTGACTGTATAACGAATCCACTCAACGGTGGCATCCAGGTTTCTCATATTGATATGAGAGTAAGTTTCCTCGAAACGACGCGTGAAGAAGGTAGCAGCAAGTGGATTCTTTACCAAGTACTGATGGAATGCCTTGCAAACCTTGGCTTGCTCTTTGTAGTCGAGACTACGTATATCGTCGAGCATTGGCATGGCGCAGGAATAAGATGGTGCAGAAGATGTTTTCTTCCCCATCTTCTTGCGAACCTCCTTTGCTTCGGGAATCGTATCATCGTAAATGTCTTGAAACTCTTCTGGGAGTATTGAGAGCATTCGCTCTAAAAACTCTTTATCTGACATAATAGTATTTTTCTAAAAACAACCCAACAGCCTGTAGTTTTAGCCCATTGTTCTATAACTGCTGCTTGCGCCTCTACTCGTTGACAATCTCTTTTAAAGCTGCCTTCTGGCGCAGTGAGTTGATTTGTTGGAGTTTCTGCTCCCGAGAGTATGGATGCAACAACATGGAAGCTACCTCCCGTTGCGCAGCCATGCTGTTCGCTTGGTGAGTAGCGTTTAAATAATAATTGCTTGTTGAAAAACTGTTCTGCATAATCTTCGAGTTTTATTATTCCATCTACCAAAGGGTTTTCACATTAATCGCCGTTAATCGGGCATTAATCTGTCGTTAATACTTTTGGGGACTGATGTCACTATTAGTTGAACGATTTTTGCTCTTCCACCACCAGTTTGTTTAGCAACGGCAGCATGCGTTCTATCTTGCGGCACTTGACCTTGTTGTAATAAAAATCTATATCGTCGAGCAATTCATAGCTAAGGTCTTCCGGCATGTCTCCACCATAACCGCAGGCAACAACGGATATTGCAGCGAGTCTTCGGGCGTCTTTGTCGTCACGAAATTCGCTTAAGCCTAAGAGAATATTGGGTAGGCAGTCGTACATGATATTGCAATAGTGAAGTAGGTCGGAGAAATCTGGCGATTCTATGAGGTAGGCTTCAAGCATCTCTTCCTGGTATTGACGAAGCAACAAGAGGAACTTCTGCTTTGCCATCCGCCCCCTTATGTTTTGGGTCATTACCCAGAACAGGGCATGGGATAACACAATGCGGTCTTCAGAAGAGTGGCAATAGAAGCAACTGTCTTCGGGCTTGCGGACCTTTAGCTGTTCTTCGAATAGACGGAACATCTTCTTACGCATTTCGTTTAATTGGGTAGTTGCCATTTCTTTTTTTCACATTAATCGCCGTTAATCGGACATTAATCTGTCGTTAATATTTTGGGATACCGTCGTTCGGACGGTAATACGACATTGTTCCCCACCGCAGTATCGCTCTGCGCTATGCCGCCACTCGGATGGGGATATTACTTACTGATAAGGGAAAACAACTAGAACAACTAGTACAATAAATAACAACGCCTTCGGCAAGGCATTTGGGTGGACAGAATTCCTGCTGCAAGGGAAACAACATGAACAAGGCTTCGCAAGGACGATGTCCTAGCACTTCCCTTAAGTCCATGACAATGCTTTTTGAACGGATTGACGCTCACGAATAACGGCCAACATTGCTTTGCTGGCACCTGCAGCATCTGCCATTTCATACATCGTGATCTTTGTATCCTCGCCAGTTTTATCTGCTTGTCGCTTTGCGCGCTTCCAGGCTTTGTCCTCATGCGACTTGTCTGACAAATCAAAGGAATCTACGCCTTTGCATTTGTCTATCCACTTATCAAGCATCTTGACGTCAGCTACTGAGAGTTCGTCCATATCGCAAACAGCTTGCTTTGAAGCAAGAATAAGTTGATGGCCGTCCTGTGATAGTTCTACTTTCAACGAGTCGGCAAAGTCTTTCAACTCCGGTGAAGATATCTCAGCCTTTCCTTCTACTCCACGCAACACCTTGTAAGTCAATGTCGGAACACGGCCATGCTTCCTTGCTACAAAAGTATCATAGATGATGGGCAAGCCGTACTCTTTCAGCTGGTTTTGCTGGGCAAAGTACATGACCTTAAAGAGGTGGATGTAGTCCACTCCCTCTGGGAATGCCTTCAGGATGTAAAGCACAACTGCTTTTATCTTTAGTATCTGATCTATTGTCTTCATGACGATTATTTCTTTCTTTAATTTGGCAAAAGTACGACTTTATTGCTAAACGACCAAGGGTTTCTCGGTTTTTAACGCGCGCTTATAGCATAAGGGATGTTGGTGGCGGGCAAGCCGCCAGGCTTTTCACATGAATCGCCGTTAATCGGACATGAATTGGTCGTTACTACTTTTCGTCATGGGCGGGACCTGTGACGGGCCTCCAAGGCATCGTTGATGCGGGCGCGAATGTTGTTCACGCTTCTTCCCGTGGTGATGTTGATGGCGAAAGGAAGCAGGCATTGGATGAAGCTCTCCTTGACAATGGTCTCTTCGGTGAGCTTGGACTCTTGATCGAGCAGGGAGACGACGACCTGGGCCAGGTCGGTGGCGTTGTTGCACGCGCGAATCTTGTTGAGGTGCGCCGGGATGAGGTCCTTGTCGATGTAGCGAGAGAGCTTTTCTGCCTCGGAAGAAAGCGCGTCGCTGGTAGTCTGGACGACCTGCAGTTTGTTGGCATGATCATAGACATAGAGGTTTTGTACTGCCTCGGTGGCGTTGGGCAGAATTTGGTTGTTTCCGCCGTAAATGTTGATGGTCAAATCACACATGGAAGGTTGAATATTTGTTTTGGATTATGAATACTCGATAGAGGGTCTTAAGTACGCTGCTCGATGAAGTTAACTTCGAAGCCCGATGAAGTTAACTTCGTTGGCCGATGAATATAACTTCGTTGGCCGATGAATATAACTTCATTTTTGGGGGTAGTTGGGGAGGTTTTTCTCCTTATCTATATATAGGCACCGAGAAATCCGTCTTTCACGTCCGTCGGAGGTGATTTCTGAGCAAAATCAGACCGATTATGAACGGATTGTGAATGGATTGTAAACGGATTGTAAACGGTTATGAATAGATTTGATTTCAGCTTCTCAACTTAGTACCTTTGCATCGCAGTCAGGAAACAACAACCAATTCTGTCGGGCGCAATGACTGCTTGCGTAAACATCAAGTCCCATACCGACGATGGGCAAGCGTATGATCAATTACAGTGTGTACATGATGCGTAATTCGTTGAAGCCGAATCTCCCCGAGAAGGCGTATGCCAAGGCGCAGGTGAAGGAGGTGATGTCGTTTCGCGACTTCGTGGCCCACATCGCCGAGCATGGTGGCTACAAGCGTGGACAGGTGAAGGGCGTGCTGAGCGACATGTGCTCGTGTCTCGTGGAGCAACTGCTGGAGGGCAAGAAGGTGATGCTCGATGAGCTCGGCAACTTCTGGTTGTCCATCAGCAGCGAAGGGGCGGAGAGCTGTGAGACGTTCACGTCGAAGAACATCACGGCAGTGAACATCATCTTCACGCCGGGTACGGACTTCGAGAACCTCATCGGACGCGCGGCCTTCAACCCGGTAGCGAGCCGATCGCTGCAAACTGCTGCCTTGAAGGCGGAGAAGAAGGGTGAGAACGTGATCGACATCGAGGCCGTGAAGAAGGGTCCTGGCGCTGGTGGTGGCAACACGGGAAAGCCTTCTAACCCTTCTGAGGGTACGGGCGAGAACACCGGTGAGCCTTCCAACCCGTCGGGTGGCGCAGGAAGCAACACGGGTGAGGACGGCAAGACGGACACGGGAATCACTAATCCGCCGAGCAGTGGCGAGGACGGTGGCACCTTGGGTGACTAATCAAGCAGTGTATGAAGTTTATTCTATTCATCTATCTTAAAACATCGCGTATGAAAGTGAACTGGAAACGTGTGGCACTGTATGTGCTGCGAATCATTGAAATGGTGATCACCGGCGCAGCGGGTGGAGCCATCACGCAACTCTAAACTCTAACTCGTGGTCACGGCCTCTGCGCATCGGCCCTCAACTCGTTGACGGAAGATGGAGGGGTCGTGACCTCTCACTTGAATTTCTATGAGAACTATCACTTTGATCATTATTCATTGCTCGGCGGTACGGCCCAGCCAGACGTCGAGCGCGCAACAGATTGACTCATGGCACCGCAAACGGGGCTGGAGTGGCATCGGCTACCACTATGTGGTGCGGCGGGACGGAACCGTCGAGCGGGGGCGGCCCGAGGCGAAGGTGGGGGCACACTGCCTGAACCACAACAGGCATAGCATCGGGGTGTGCTACGAGGGTGGCTTGGACGCCCAGGGAAGGCCGGCGGACACGCGGACGGAGGCGCAGAAGCGTGCGCTACTCACATTGGTGCGGGAGCTCAAGGGGCGGTATCCACGGGCGATCGTCGTGTCACATCATACGTTCGATCCGCGCAAGGCGTGTCCTTGCTTTCATGCGGAGCGGGAGTATAGGGACGTTTCTTGCTGATATAGGGAAAACAACTAAAACAACAAGTACAACTTATAACAACTCGTGGACACGCGATAACCTGCTGAAAGGGAAACAACAAAGTACAACAAAGAGGACTGTAAGACAGTCCTTTTTTTTGCTAAGGTTACTTGGTTGTAAAACTACAATGTGGCCTTGCAGCGGTGGGCATAGACGGCGTAGGCGGTCACGACCACGAAGCAGAAGGCGGGGACGGCGTAGGAGG